>ERZ772909.253-NODE-253-length-36044-cov-39.496179_pt1 | contig 36044 bp, 28 predicted proteins | sample MGYA00511137_ERZ772909 | MGnify/ENA primary metagenome ERZ772909 (study PRJEB29015, sample SAMEA2738095) | human oral metagenome | biome: human oral; feature: human-associated habitat; material: saliva | place: China | collected 2270 ... | reverse complement strand
ACTGCACACCCGCGGGAGAGTAGGTCGCCGCCATTTTACGAAAGCCCTGAGTTCATAACGAACTCGGGGTTTTTTCTTTGTGTATGCTTTATTCGCAAGGCTCGTCTATTCACTTCTTTCCTTCTTCCTTTTTTACTTTCCCCTTTTTTTCTTGCTTTCTCCTTGCCTTTTATCTCATCGATGATTTGTCAAGTTTATAAGGACCTGTTTTAGTGCATATATGTTCTCTCGTTTCAATCGCAAAAGATAATCCTTTATTTATTTGGTCTATCCCCTGCATTTTTGTATTTTTGTAGTCAATATGGCGTATAAGACACAAGAAGGTTTGAGACAACGACTTTTTATGTGAATTTCCATATGCGTCATTACCAACACAAACAACACACAACAGAGACAACACTCAATGGCTAACGAATATCTCAAAGAATTCACTCAACAAAAGTACGAAGCTGGCTTTGTCACCGACATTGAGACTGAAATCATCGAAGCAGGTCTCAACGAAGACATCATTCGTCAAATCAGTGCCAAGAAAGACGAACCCGAATGGTTGCTTGATTTCAGACTCACAGCCTTCAGATATTGGCAATCACTTGAAACCCCTGAATGGGCGCACGTTAATCTCCCAGAAATAGACTATCAAGCTATTTCTTACTACGCCGATCCCACTAAAAAGAAAGACGGACCGAAGGAAATTGACCCAGAGTTAATGAAAACTTTCGATAAACTCGGTATTCCTCTCGAAGAACGAATGGCACTTGCAGGAGTAGCTGTGGATGCCGTGATGGACTCCGTTTCAGTCAAAACAACTTTCAAAGAGCGTCTACAAGAGAAAGGCATCATCTTCAGTTCATTCTTTGAAGCAGTCAAGGAAAACCCCGAATTGGTTCGTAAGTATTTAGGAACTGTCGTAACTTATCGCGATAATTACTTTGCAGCTCTCAACAGTGCAGTCTTCTCCGACGGTTCTTTCGTCTATATTCCCAAAGGCGTGCGTTGTCCTATGGAACTCTCTACCTACTTCCGCATCAATGCGCGCAATACCGGGCAATTCGAACGTACCCTCATCGTCTGCGACGATGCTGGATACGTTTCCTATCTCGAAGGATGTACCGCACCTATGCGTGATGAAAACCAACTTCACGCAGCGATAGTAGAAATCATTGTTGGAGAAGATGCAGAAGTCAAGTATTCTACTGTGCAAAACTGGTATCCAGGAGATGCCGAAGGCAAAGGCGGCGTACTGAATCTCGTCACAAAGCGAGGACATCTCCGTGGTAAAAATGCCCGTTTGTCGTGGACGCAGGTTGAAACCGGTTCTGCAATCACGTGGAAGTACCCCTCTTGCATCCTCGCAGGCGAAGGTTCGCAAGCTGAATTCTATTCAGTGGCAGTTACTAACAACTTCCAAGAGGCAGACACGGGAACGAAAATGATTCACCTTGCTCCCAACACTCGTTCTACCATCATTTCCAAGGGCATATCAGCCGGTAAGAGTCAAAACTCCTATCGTGGTTTAGTGCGTATGGCAAAGAAGGCGCATGGAGCGCGAAACTATTCATCTTGCGACTCCCTGTTGCTCAGTTCCACTTGCGGAGCTCACACCTTCCCCTATATCGACGTAGACAACGAAGATTCTATTGTAGAGCACGAAGCCACGACTTCGAAGATTTCCGAAGATCAGCTTCTCTACTGTCAGCAACGCGGTATTCCCGTGGAAGACGCTGTCAATCTCATCGTTGGTGGTTACGCCAAGGAAGTCATCAACAAACTCCCTATGGAGTTCGCGGTTGAAGCACAAAAGCTCCTCGCCGTTTCTCTCGAAGGAAGCGTAGGATAATTTCGAGAAATCAAATACAGAACTGATAGTTCGTCCTTTCTTCCCACAAGAAAGGCGGCTATCAGTTTGTTGTTTTCATTGTGTTCTTAGCATCCCCTCATTTCCAACCAAATTCCTTTTCTATGAAGAAAATCCTATTCACCTTCCTCGTCCTGCTCACCAGTTTTGTTGCATTTGCGCAACAACCCTCTGGAAAATCGCAACTTCCAGCCGTTATGTTACGCAATTTGGAGGGAAAAAACGTCAAAACCGACACCCTCTCCAATGCAGGCCGACCCATCATCATCAGTTTTTTTGCCACCTGGTGCAAACCCTGCAACCGCGAACTCACTGCCATCTCAGAAGTTTATGCAGATTGGCAACGCGAAACAGGCGTTAGACTCATCGCTGTGAGCATCGATGAAGGTCAAAATGCAGAAAAAGTTCGTCCCTTTGTTGACAGCAAGGGGTGGGAATTCGACATCCTTCTCGACCGCAACAGCAATTTCCGTCGCGCTATGGGAGTTAATCTCATCCCCCACGTCATTGTCCTCGATGGACAAGGCAAAGTAGTCCTCTCGCGCTCCGGATATACCGAGGGTGGTGAAGAACATCTCATTGAGAAAGTCAGAGAACTTGTGAAGCCATAGTCAACGATTCATATGAAGCAACCACTGATTCTCCTCCTTTTAGGCTGCGTGTTTCCTTTTCTGGCAAAAGGAAGCACAACCCCTCATACCTTTTCCGCTTTGATAGGAGACTCTGTATCCACTTCGTCGTCACTCACACCGAAAGAACCAGTCGTTTTTCATGGATACGTCCGTTCCGATTGGCTCGTTCCTCAAAACGATGCCGTTATCGGCACAGAAGCCACCAACCAAAAACTACTGTCTAATACCGCAGCACAGTTTTCGCTCACTTATAAGCAGTGGGAAGCCGGTTTGCGCTACGAATATCAGCAACACCCCCTCCCCGGGTTTGAGAAAGACTTCACAGGACACGGCCTACCTTACGCCTATCTTCGTGGACGTCTTGGACGTTTCGACGTCACCCTTGGGAGTTATTACGAACAATTCGGTTCTGGCTTCATTCTTCGCACCTACGAAGCTCCCACACTAGGCATAGACAGCCATCTTCGCGGTTTGCGACTAGCCCTAGACGCCGGAGCCGGAGTGCAAATCAAAGCCATTGCCGGCCGTCAGCGTCATTATTGGTCCACAAATCCCGCCAACATCTTCGGACTCGATGGAGAGTGGACCCTTCCGCAACTAGCTTTCGTCCCACAATCACGCATCATTTTGGGAGCATCTTGGGTGGGAAAGCATGAAAAGCAAGACAACATCACCCGCATTGTCAGTCGTTCAGAAGAAGCCTATCCCCTTCGTCAGCAACTCATTCAGCCCCTTTGGGTGCAAGCTTTCGATGCGCGTCTAGCCTTCCACCAACGCCATTTCAACACCCTCCTGGAATATGCCGTCAAAGGTCAAGATCCCTCTTTCGACAACGGCTACACCTATGGACTTGGAAGCGCGTGGTTGTTGAGCACCAGCTATTCCCGTCGAGGAGTCAGCGCTTTGTTGCAAGCCAAGAGAGCAGAGAACATGAGCTTCCGTTCCCAACGCAGTGGCAGTCTTTCGCCCTCCATGCTCAACCATCTACCCCCTTTCACCCCTCAACCCACCTACGCGCTCACCACCCTCTATCCCTATGCCACGCAGAGTGTACCTGGAGAATGGGCTTTTCAAGGCGAATTTTCCTATGCACTTCCCAAGCGAAGCCGTCTAGGTGGTCGTTATGGTACCACGCTTAAGCTACATGCTTCGCAAATTTTCGCGCTCGGTTTGAAATCCACTGCCATCGCATCTCCCTTCGAGCGCACCAACGCAGCACTCATAGGCACTGATGGTGCACAAAGTCAAGGATTTTTCGCCTTCGGTCAAACCCTTTATCGTGAAATAGGCGTAGACCTCGACCGTCGTTTATCTCGTTCCCTTCATCTGCATCTGTCCTATTTGCACCAAGTCTACGACAAAACAGCCATCGAAGGAAAAGGCGGAAACATCCTCACCCACATCGGCATTGGAGAATTGCGATGGAAAGTATCGCGCGATTGGAACATACGCACCGAACTTCAATATCTCTACACACGCCAAGACCAAGGCGACTGGACAAGTACCCTCGTAGAAATCTCAGCGTTTCACGATTGGATGTTCACCCTAGCCGATCAATACAACGCTCACGTCTATTCTTCTGCGCTCCATCGAGAATCTGCCGTTCACTATCTCCAAGGATTTCTCACATACACAGCAGGGATGCACCGCTTGCAAATCGGCTACGGCCGCACTCGCGCCGGATACAACTGCGCCGGCGGCGTGTGTCGCTACATTCCTGCACAGCGCGGTTGGACCCTCTCTTACAATCTTACCTTCTAGAGCAATCGTCTATGCGCCACCTCCTTTTTATACTTTCCCTCTCTCTCCCCTTCATCTTAATGGGGTGCGACAAACTGGCTCCCGAAGAGAGATGGTCACAACCCACCCCCATTGTGCCCCAGAAGAATGTTTTACTTTTGGAATATACTGGTCAGCGTTGTGTCAATTGTCCCAATGCAGCGCAGCAAATCTCCCAATTGCAATCCGGGACTGTTGGACATCACCTCATAGCTGTTGCCATTCACGGAGGACAACTTGCCGAAAACAGTGATCACAGTCCATTGGGATTAGTCACAGACGACAGCGAATGGCTCACTAAGGAAGCTCGTGTACAAGGATGGCCTTGCGCAAGCATCGATGGAGCTGCCCTTTCTCTCCCTCCAGAGTGGAATGCAAGCATCGCGCAGCAATTGGCGCAAACACCGCAAGCCACCATCTACCTCACTGCCCACTATGACGCTACATCTCGACAACTCACCGCTCAAGTCACCTCATTTTCATCACTTGCAGATAGCCACCTTTCCGTCTTTCTCGTAGAAGACAGCATACCCTCTTTGCAATATCTCGAAGGAGGAAAACACAAAATGGACTATCTGCACCGCCATGTTTTGCGACAGATACTCACCCCCCGAGCAGGCATCACAGTTTCGTCCACTTCTTCCAGTCCCACACAGTGGCAACACAGCCTAACACTCCCCCTTGCTTATGGCATTTTGGCCACTTCTTCAAGTTACCAAGCCAAGTATCCTCAACTCATGGTGCATCCAGAGCGACTCCACCTCGTAGCCTTTGTGGCGCATCGCCCCACTGGCCGCATCTTGGAAGCGCAAACCGTCAATCTGAATAATCCCCCAATCGGTCAATAGATTCACAACAAATTTCATATTCCTCTTATGTCTAAAATCCTTTTCGTCCTGTTCAGTCTTTTCACCCTCGTGGCTTGTGGCGACACAGCAGACAAACCCACACCTCAGCCCCAGCAGGCAGCCCCTCAACTTGCCCTTTCCTATCAAGGCAAAGTCTATGCAAGCGGTAGTACCATTGACATCGCTGCCATCGAGCACAATTTTGGTGACGACACCAATTTTATGGAAGTAAAAGCAGGTGATGAAAGCAGTCCAATTGTAGTGTTCAATCCTGAGGCCAAAGGACAATCCTCCACATTGTCTTCACCTCTGCGCTACACAGCCACTGTCACTGCCACCGATTTCTCTCGTTTCCTCTGGTGTGGCATCGAGCCCCAATGTAAGCCTCTGAGTCAAGCCACAGAAGTTCGTCATGGCGAATTGTCAGCCGGCAAGCAGAATAGTCCCCTTTTGTTAGAATGCTCTTTTGCCCCCCAACAATATGCCACCGTCACCGCCACATTGCATCTCCAAGCTACGAGTGAAAAACTTCCCGCTGTTTATACACTCCGCTATGTTTACGCCAAACCATAACTTCTCGAAGAAATCTCTCTGTATAAATAATAGAGGGTGTGTCAAATAATGACGCACCCTCCATTGTTGTAGTAGTGATATGAATTACCAAATATACACTCTCTGATGTATGTGTACAGGACGTTTAGCGTAAGCCACGGCTACATCGCGAGCCGCCTTGATGGTTGCCATGCGTTCTTGGTGGTTGCGTGCTAGTTCGCGATTAAGAGCAGCCCATTTTCGTTGGTCAAGCGTCTTAAGACGCGCTTCAATCTGTTTCACTAACTTTTGAGCACCTGCAGATGAAGGAGTTCCAACAGGCATACGGCTCAACAATTCAGCCACTTTCTCTGCGCCATCCTCATCGGGGGAAGTTGCCCAAGCTGTTTGAGCTTGTTGCAAAAGCGAAGCAGCCAAATTTCTTGCATATGACTGATAAACACGCTCTACAACAGGCAAAACTTTAGTGGTAAAACTTGGAGTCTCTTCGGGAACTTCCATCAACACTTCAAGAGCGTCTTCATATTGCTTAGCATTGACGAAAGTTTGTGCTTTAGCCACCATTTGTTGAACATTACCTTCGTAGTAGCCCAACACCTTCGACTGAGCACCTAGAAGAAAAGCGTGAAATTCTGGAGTGTTGAGGTTGATGCTGGCAAATGAACGAGCCACAGCGTTTTCTTTGTTTTGTCCACGCGTCATAACACCTGGCACAACAAACGAATCGAAGGCAACACCAGAGTTGATGTTTACCAAGGTGAACGTGTAGTTGAGTTCCATGGTAACTGTGCTTTGCACACCTCCTGCTGTTTTCTCATCTATCACCGAGATAGAAGGCAAAAGAGCAACAGAAGCATCATTTCCTAAATTGCCCAAACCTGCAGCTGTGAGCGCAGCGAGCATTTTGTCGCGCAGTTGAGTTTCCGCTTTTTCGACCACTTTGTAGTCGCAAACCACGTGAGCAGGAAGAATGGTGATAGGCTTCTGTGCTGCAGTGTTTAGCATAAAACCCATGCAAGCAATGAGCAAGAAACCCAAACGACGGAAAAAAGAATGATTTTTCATAAGAATATGCTTATTTGATGGTGAGGACCGCAGAACCAAGTGCGCCTGTCATACCAGAAGCTGTTGCACCTGAACGAGGACCATCAACATTCAGACCCAATGACTTGAGATATTTTGCTAAATCTCTGTAAAACACACGAGCATCCACAGCCTTACCTTGTTCATTGAAGAGAGGCATCATAGATTGAGAAACACTCATGCGTTGCTCGTCTTGATCATCAATGGAGAAAGCATGTTGCACACAGTGTGCTTGTAGCCAATCTTCAACGTGCTGAGCGATGCTCTTGCCTGCGACTTCTTTTTCCAAAGACACGTCTCCAGCAGCCTGTACTGTCAAACGGCTTTCACGTCCAGACACGAGATAGCTCTCAAATGTGGCTTGCAACTGGCTGTTAAACTTGTCGAGATAGTTCAACACTGCTTCTTGAAGTAAGGTTGCCACGTCTGCACCAATAGCAGGTTCGCCGGTGCCACTAGCAGAAGCAATGCTCTTGTTGCTGTAAGCATCAAAAGCCTCGAGGGTGAACATCACAGAGCTGCGAGGACCTTGTTTCTTCAATGAATAGCTAAGTTCAATTTTGATGTCGATGGGGATAGGGTGATTAGGATCGTTCTTCACCAACTTCAGTTCTTGTTCCAAAGAGGTGACTTCAAATCCACGATCTTTCATCATCTCGTTAAACTTCGACAAAGCAGCTTGAAGGTCATTGTCAAGGAAAGCTTTCTCGTAGTTAGCCACCCATGCAGTTGCCCCCATATCGTCTGTTGTTGAGAGCAGCCCCATAGTGTTGAGCAAGCGATCAGAGGGCACCACCACAACGCGAGGCTTTTTGGCCTTACCTTGTGCCCAAGTGTTGAGCGAAGCACCGAAAAGCAGTACAACAACGCTCAAAAGAAAAGCAAATAGTTTTTTGTTCATTGTCTTATGTTTTTTAGAAGATTCCTACACCAAGAGGTTTAATCACACCAGCTTGTTCGAGATACTTGCGGAGTGCATCTTTTTGAACAGAGACAGTGACTCCAATTTTATACATACTTCCCACTTTCAAGCGGTCAGTAGCACCGATACTACCATCGTTTGAGATGTTCACAAAACGAAGATATTCTCCTTTTTTGAAGAATTCATCGAAAAAGGCTTGGTTAGCCACTTGTTCTTGAGGCTTCACCATTGCAGGTTGGTTAGCGCAACCATTGCTTCCCACGATGCCCTTAAACAAGATGCCGTGCACAGCATCATGCTTTGCTTGTTTCACGGCTTTGTCGTAGTTTTTGCCGTAAGAGTAGACCTTGAGCAAGTTAGAGCCTTCAGAACCCACTCCGAGGCAAGTCATTTCGTAGCCATAAGTTGGTGTGGAACAAGAGAAAGTTGTCAAAGCGAGGGCAATAAAGCCAATGATAATAAAAGATTTACGCATAAGAATGAACTGTCTTAATGATAATAGTGTTGATAAAAGCACCGTCCCCAGCGCGAAAGTGAGAACTTTACGCGCTGAGGTGGTGAAGATATAAATGAAAGGAATGATACAGAGTATCTAAGTTTAGAAGTTAAAACGAGCACCGAGAGAAGCTGAGATTGGGCTGATTCCCCATTGTTCTGTAACAAGGGAAGCTTGATCTCCGAAGGTAACTCCATATTCTGCACCAACAAACAGGTTAAGGAGTGGTGAAACTTGAACACCAAAACGTGCACCTGCATTGGCAGTAAATGCTCTGATAATCTTGTCTTCAATGACATAGTGGGAGCCGTCCTTATTTTGAATAATCATACCCTTCTCTTCATCTTTGAGGGTGAGACCATAACCACCGAATCCAATGTGAGCAGAGAGATTAAGGAAACGAGCGAAATTGAATTCCTTGCGTAGACCTAACATACCTTGTAGCACTGTTACCGTCTTGTCGGCTACTCCTGTTTCATTCGATACATAACCAGAAGCAACAACAGGACCATATGTGCTGTTTAAGACTCCTCTACTACCTAGAGGCAGACCAAATCTTCCGTAGATGAATGTTCCAGGAATCTTAGTAAATCGTGAAGTTCGGATTTCGGCTTCAACACCCACGAAGTTGTTGCTAACCAAGGGGACTAGGTAGATTCCCAGGTCTTTTTTAGACACGAGAGTCATACCCTTGTCATAGCTTCTACCTCCAACTTGATAGAAGGTGGTGTATTCTTCACTATGGCCGTCTGCATTCTTGCGATTGTCAACAATCTTTCTTCCAACGCGGACAACAGCACGACGCACATCTTTTGTCGTGCCATCAGGTTGTTGTTCTTGCTCCATGACAAAGAAGCGGTCATCAATTTTAAGACCTTCTTTCAAACCGAGTTTTGCTCTCAAGGGACCAGTTTCTGCAATTGGACCTTTGACCTCAAAATCTGGGCATACTTTACCCATCTCAATGAGAAGATTCTCATAAAATTCTGTTCCGGAATTTGGGGTGCCACCTATTCCGAATAGATTTGAGAAGAAATCGTCTTTATTAGTCGCTGTTGTGTCTTCCTCAACTAAGCCTGGGGACTTCATCTCCTTGGTGTTGTTCACATACGTCAAAGGAAAATCTGTTTTGTCAATACCATTGGCTGAGTTGAATCCCTTTTCGTAGAAATTTGTGCTTACTTCTGAACCAAAATCGAGTTTGTAAAGGATAGTGTTGACGGTTACCCCTTGCTTCTTTTCGGCATCACCAACACTGAGATAGACCACTTGTACATAAGAACGATCAATCATACGTTCGCCAAGGGTCATAAGGCTGGTGTTTTTACCACGCTTAGAAGCTTCTGCGGTGAGAATGTCAGAGTCGGTTGCACCGTAGGCTGCTCGTTGAGCAAGAAAGTCAAGAGAGTAAGCCTTCTCTTTCTCGTCGAATTTAGGGAACCAACAGTGCATGATGCCTTGCCCTACCTTGTGTTCTTTGAAGAAGTTTTCAGCGTATTCTTTCAAACGTGCTGGATATTCATCCTTGTTTTTGAAATCAATTTCGAGTGTGCCAACAGGGAGTGAAAGCGTGTTGTGGTCAAACTGTTCAGTGCTTTGTTTTCTCAACACTTCGAGTGACTTTAGTGCCGCTTCACTTCCGTCGGTCACGTAAATCACGGTGAGTGAGGGACGAATGTAGCCGCGTGCTAATTCACTTTGCACCGCTGTGGTGTTTTTTACTTCCTCTTGAGCAAAAAGAGGAGCAGTTGCAGCTCCCATAGCGAGGAGAGCAGCTAAGGTGTAAACCTTTAACATAGGAATGAGATATAAATTAGAGATGAAACATTAAGGAGTGGCGAGAAGACGGAATAACCGAAGGCTATTTGTCCTCAAATCTATCAAGACGGAGCTTTATAGTCCTTGATTCGTTTACGCTGCAAATGTAACTTTTTTTTTGAAATGGCAAAATAAATTTGCTTTTTCGCATTTCGAAGTGTCTTTTTTCTGAACTTTAGTGGGATTGAACCCTAAATCGACTGCGGAATTGAAGATTTCTCTGCAAATAGAAGTTGTCCATTTTAGTCCATATTCAAAAGTCTATAAATTTTATTTCTAAAAGACGCTATGAATGGGATTAAACCTGTCCTTTCAGGAACTTTGCTTCCCTCACGTACGCGCGCGCGTACTACAGGAGTTTGTGTTTTTTGCTGTCACAAGTGTCACAAGTGGGGAGGGATTTGCGTCAACATCATAACGACTTTGGAGCGTTTACTGAAGAATGATTCATCGGTTGAAAGAAAATGACACGTTGTTTTGCATAAAACGACACGTTGTTTTACACAAAACGACACGTTGTTTTAGATAAAACGATACGTCGTTTTTTTGTGAAAAAGGGAATGGAATGGCGTGGAAGTGAATGAAAAGTCTAAATGAATGTTATGTATGGGAGCAAATGGCTGTCTTTTAGTTGTTTATGACGAATGTGTGACACTTGTGACAGCAAAAAGTACAAAATCCCTGTTACGTGTACGCGCGCGTAAGAGAGATTGGTGGTTTTCACAGTTGATAGCACGTGAGGGTTAAGCACTTTAGAGGAGCAGAATAACCCATCGGAATTATTCTTTGCATTCTTCGGTTATTCTGTATCTCTAATTAGAAAAGCCAATAAAAAGGGAGAAAATACCTAGATATAGTGATTGTGGAAAACTTGGAGAATTCGTATCTTTGCCACGCATAACGATGACGCTGTTTTGTGGAGATAACAACTATCAAAAACCAGCGTTTTCCCGTAAAAAATCGCAACAACGGTCTGTACGCATAGATTGCGGATGCACCGCTACGCCACTATGACACCTTTTTCTAGAAAAATCTATTTTATATTGTTGATGAGCAGCGCACTTCCACTGACGAGTGCTGCTCATGCAATGTTTGCACCTGTAGCAAAGAGTGCAAGTGACACCACGCGAACGGCAAAAACTTCTGCCGCCGACTCCACGTTGACGAGTGCGAGAGAGCAGAAAGTGTCGGAAGTTGTGGTGAGTGCTGGGCAAATGCTCGGCAGTAAATTTGAAGCCCGCAATCGCACGGGTTCGGCTTATTACATCTCTCCACAAGAAATTCAGCGCATGGGCTACACCGACATCAACCGCTTGCTCAAAAGTGTGCCTGGTGTCAATGTCTATGAAGAAGACGGCTATGGTTTGCGCCCCAACATCAGTTTGCGTGGTACGAAAGCTGAGCGAAGTGAGCGCATTTCGCTCATGGAAGACGGCATCCCCATCGCGCCTGCTCCCTATGCTTCGCCCGCGGCCTACTATTTCCCCAACGTGGCGCGCATGTATGCCATCGAAGTGTTGAAGGGAAGTAGCCAAGTGCAGTATGGTCCATTCACCACTGGTGGCGCCATCAACTTAGTGTCTACGCCAGTTCCTAAGAAATTTACAGCCCGACTCAATGCCTCTTTCGGTAGCTTTGCCACGGGCAAGGCTTACGCTCTCGTGGGCAACGGCGGAAAATATGGCGGTTGGCTGGTGGAATATCTTCACTATCGCAGTAATGGTTTTCGCCACGCGCAAGGCCACGAAGAAATGGGCTTCCGTCGTCACGATCTTAATGCAAAATTCCTCTTGCAAACAGCAAACGAAGAGGGGGTGAACCATCGTTTCACCTTCAAATTTGGTTATGCGCAGGAGCATTCAGACGAAACTTATCTCGGACTCTCTGAGGCTGACTTTGCGCGCTCTCCTTATTTGCGCTATCCAGCGGCACAACGCGACGATCTCACCACGCGACACCAGCAGTGGGCGGCCACTTATGTGCTCGATGGGGGCTATCGTTGGAAGGTCACCACGCAACTTTATTACAACCGTTTCTTCAGAAATTGGTATAAGCTCAATGATGTACGCACAGGAGTGTGGTCGGGGCAGAAACATAGCATTGGAGATGTTTTGGCAGAGCCTGACATGTTGAGCGAAGCCTTTGCGCTGGTGCAAGGTGCAAAGTCTTATGATGGTGAAGCTATGATGCTACGCGCCAACCATCGTTTGTATCATTCGCGTGGGGTTCAAACCAAGGGAGAGTGGAAAATGCCTTTGTGGGAAGGTGTCCTTTCAGGAGAAATTGGCATCCGCTACCACGAAGATGACGAAGCGCGCTTCCAGCAAGATGATGGCTATCGAATGGTCAATCAGCACATGTCGCTCTTCTTAGCCGGATTACCCGGCAGTCAGTCGAATTCACTCACCACAGCTCGCGCTTGGTCGGGCTATTCGCTGCTGAAATGGGTGAGAGGACCTTTGACGCTCACAGCAGGTGCGCGCTACGAAGCCGTATCTCTGTTGAAAAAAAACTATACGAAGGCCGATCCTCGTCGTAGTGGAAAGGTGCGCCAAGAGACACCTAACAGCGCGCACGCGTGGTTGCCTGGCGTTGGTCTTAATCTCAAACTCCTCCCCTCGCTCTCTCTCATCGGAGGAGCGCACCGCGGTTTTGCCCCTCCCGGAGCAGTGTGGCTGCAAGAAGCCGAACGCAGCACCAACCTTGAGAGTGGACTGCGCTGGACTACGCAGCAATGCAAGGTAGAAGCCATCGGATTCTACAACCGCTACGACCACATGCTCGGTAGCGACCTCTTGGCTGCTGGTGGACAAGGCACTTTGGAACAGTTTAACGTGGGTAAAGCCACCGTGGGTGGTTTGGAATTTATGGCGCAAGCGCAACCTCGTTGGGGAAAAGCACAATTTCCGCTCCAATTCTCCTACACCTACACCCATACCCGCATGGATAATGAGTTTTCCAGCGGAGCTTGGGGCTTCGTGCATGCCGGCGATGAGATACCCTATATCTTCCGTCATGCAGCCAATGCTAATTTCGGGGTGCAACTTCCAAGTTGGGAACTCAATTTGGGCATACGCTACAACGGCGATATGCGCACCATCCCCGGACAAGGCAAAATAGCACAGCGCGAGCGCATCCCAGCTCACTACATTGTAGATGCTTCTGCAAAATACCGGATAAGCAAAAGCGTGATGCTCAGTCTTAATGGCATCAATCTCCTCAATGCACGCTATCTTGCTTCGCGTCATCCTTCTGGACTTCGCGCAGGACACCCCTTAGGTGTGTATTTCGGTGTTGATGTAAGACTTTAATCCTCAGTCTGTCTTCGAGCAAACATCTTGTGATACTTTGAGGTTGTGCCCCGTAAGACATGCCCTCCGCATCTTAGTTCCTATCTCCCTCCTCTCAACTTTTCACTTCCAACTTCTCACTTCTCAACGACTAATGTCAAACGTCTTTTCTTCTCGCTTACTCTTCAGTACTGTTGTGTCCGTCGCAGCCCTTTCTGCGCAGGCTCAAGTGGAACATACCCTCTCGGGTATGGTACGCGATGCCGATGGTGTGGCCTTGCAAGGTGCGCATGTCCAAGTGGTGGGCACGAAGTTGCGCGCCCTCACCGATGCAGAAGGGCGCTACCACATCCGTTTGGGCAAAGCAGGTGGAAGGGTGACGTTGCTTGTGTCGCATTTGGGTATGCAAACTCAGCGCGTCACGCTCAATGGCGAACAAACTCGCGACATCATTCTCAAGGCCGACAATAGAAGTTTGGATGAAGTGGTGGTGACGGGTTATCAGAAAGTGCGCAATCGCATCTACACTGGCGCAGCTTCTGCCGTGAAGATGCAAGACATTCGCCTAGAAGGCGTGGCCGATGTGAGCAAAATGCTCGAAGGTCGCGTGGCAGGTCTGAATCTTCAAACCATCAGTGGCACATTTGGCGCAGCCCCTCGCATCAACATCCGCGGTGGTGCGTCCATCTTGGGCAATGTTCAGCCTTTGTGGGTCATCGATGGCGCCGTCTACGAAGATTTGGTGCATCTCTCGCTCGATCAGTTGGCATCGGGTGATGCCGTCACCCTCATTGGTTCAGCGATAGCCGGACTCAACCCAGCCGACATCCAAGACATTCAGGTGCTCAAAGACGCTTCTGCCACTTCTGTCTATGGAGCGCGCGCTTTGAATGGCGTTATCGTCGTGACTACAAAGCAAGGGCAGCGCGAAACTCCGCTCAAAGTGAACTATAGCACGGAGAACAGTGTGCGCTTGCGTCCGAATTACGGACAATACGACTTGCTCAATTCGCAAGAAACTATGGCGCTCTATCAAGAGATGGAAGAGAAAGGCTATTTTGACGTCAATTCTTCTCGCTATGGCCGCAGAAGCGGCATCTTTGGTCAATGGTATGATGCCGTTGGCACCTACGATTTGGCGAGAGGGAGCTTCTTGCAACCCAATACCCCCGAAGCGCGTGCCGCCTTTCTCCAACGTGGAGAAAAGGCCAACACCGATTGGTTCCGCCAACTCTTCACTTTAGCTCCCACCACACAGCACAGCATCTCTCTCTCTGGCGGAGGAAAAAACACTGCCACCTATGTTTCTGTGGGTTTCTACCACGATGGCGGATGGACACTCCCCGAAAATGTGAATCGTCTTACCGCTCATCTCAAAAATACCTTCTACATTTCGCCTAAACTCACTGCAACGCTCACCGCACAAGGTAGTTTGCGTGGACAGTCAGCGCCAGGCACTTTGCCCCAACGCAAGAACCATGCGCAAGGGGTGTTTGAGCGCGACTTCGACATCAATCCTTTTTCTTACGCTCTCGGCACTAGTCGCACCCTTTCGCCCTACAATCCCGATGGAACGCTGTCGTTCTATCGCAACAACTGGGCACCCTTCAATATCCTCCACGAATATGCCAACAATAAGATGGACATAGACGTGGTGGACTTCAAATTGCAGGCCGAAGCGGACTACAAATTGCGCGAAGATTTGTCGGTGAAAGCCCTTGTTTCTGCGCGACAAGCCCACACCTCCACCTCACATCGCGTGGATGCTCAGAGTAATCTCATGGCAGCTATGCGTGCCAACGAAACGCCTGAGGTGGCGCGTGAGAACATCTATTTGGTGCGCGATAAAGATCATCCCGAATTGTTGCCTCAAGTGGGCGTTCCTCAAGGTGGTTTGCTCAATCAAAATGAAGCCGCACTCCATAGTTGGTTGGCGCGCATCGCCGTGGACTATGAAAAATCTTTTGGACAGCACGATGTGAAAGGCTTTGCTTTTGCCGAAGCGCGTCATGCACTGCGCACTTCCACGCCTTTCAGTGGCTACGGCATCCAATATGATCGTGGCAATCAAGTGTATCACACACCCTTGATATTCCAAAAACTGGCAGACGAAGGTGAGAGCTATTTTGGTCGTCGAGAACAAATCGACCGCGGTGTCACCTTTTCGCTCAACGGCACCTATGGTTTTGCTGGAAAATATGTGGTGAATGGGGTGCTCAACTATGAAAGTGCCAACACTTCTGGACAGCGCAACGGCAGTCTTTGGTTGCCTACCTGGAATATCGGCGCGAAATGGAATGTGGATCGTGAAGAATTCCTCCGCGCTTATCCCACCATTTCGAAACTTGCTCTGCGCTTGAGCTACGGACTTACGGCAAAGATGAACGAAGCCGCCGTGAATGCTTCGGCTGTTTATCGCAATGCGCTCACCCCACGTCAGCATTTAGCAGACAGAGAAAACCAACTGGACCTCCTCCACTTGGAGAACCGCGACCTCACTTGGGAGAAAATGATGGAATGGAATGTCGGTTTGGAACTCGGTCTTTGGGACAACCGCGTCAGTGCTACGCTCGATGGCTATGCGCGCAACAGTTATGATCTCATCGACCTCGTGGCTACCTCGGGAGTGGGCGGACAATACTACAAATATGCCAACTTTGGCGATATGCGCACACAGGGTGTGGAACTAGGATTGCACACTGTGAATGTAAAAACTTCCGACTTCAAGTGGAGTACCAGTTTCACGTTTAGTGCCATGCACCAAGAAGTTACTCGTTTGCTCAATGCTCCCACCGCTTTCGATATGGTGGCTGGACGCGGACGCGGCAACATTGTGGGCTTCCCTCGCGGTTCGCTTTTCTCCTTCAACTATGATGGACTAGACATCAACGGATTGCCTACGTTCCATTTTGGACGTTATCCCACCAACTCGGGCGAATACTCCCACATTGCAGGAGCAGATTTCTCCGACACGCAATATAATAAGACTTATCTGCGCTATCATGGTCCCATCGAACCACAAATCACTGGTGGACTTTCCAATACTCTCTCGTGGAAACAGTGGGAACTCTCTGTGTTCTTCACCATGCAGGCTGGCAATAAGCTTCGTTTGAATCCCACTTTCGATCCTTCGTTTGCCGATCTCAACGTTTTCTCCACGCGCTATCGTGATCGTTGGTTGAATCCTGGTGACGAACTCCGCACTGACGTGCCTGTGCTTCCCTCGCAAGCCTTGATTGAACAAGTGGGGCGCGAAAACATAGAGCGCGCTTACAATACTTACAACTATTCGCAAGAGATGGTGGCCGATGGTTCCTTCGTTCGTCTGAAAAACGTGGCTTTGGCTTATCGACTTGCCGAGGGTGTGGCAAAGAAAATGCACTTCACTTCGGCTACTCTGCGCTTGAATGTCACCAATCCTTTGCTAATTTATGCTGATCCTCGTTTGCATGGTCAAGACCCTGAGTATTATCGCTCGGGAGGTGTGGCTTTGCCTACGCCGCGACAAGTGACACTCTCGCTTTCTCTAGGGTTCTAACGCTAAACAGTTGCGTGAATGCTTGAAGAATCTCCTACGTTTCTCAAAACAACTCCTACATTTTCTCAAAAATGTCGCATATAATTTTCAAAATGTCCCAATTTTTCCGACGAAGTTCCCTTTGGCTCTGTGCGCTGTGGCTCATTGCCAGTGTGAGTTGCGGGGATTTCTTGAGCGAACAGCCAGATAGTGAACTAAAAGTTCGCATTGACAATGAAGAAAAGATTGCAGAATTGCTCACTGCTGCCTATCCACAGGCCAGTTATTTTGCATTCCTCGAAGCCCGTACGGACAATGTGGGGCTACGCACCAATGGCGTGCACACGCGCCTCAATGAAGCTATGTATTTTTGGGAAGATGATCAGCAAGACGACCTTGACACTCCGCTCAACTACTGGAAATCGTGCTACAAAGGTATAGCGCAAGCCAATAAAGCACTGGAGTTGCTCGCGAACTATCCCAAAACTCCTCGCGTGAAAGCCTTATACGGCGAAGCGTTCTTGTTGCGCGCCTATCTCCACTTCATGTTGGTCAATATCTGGGCAGAACCCTATCGTGAAAATTCCGATGCTCCTGGCATTCCTTATGTGGAGCGTCCCGAGAAGCACGCTATTGTGGATTATAAACGCGGTACAGTAGCAGAGGTGTACCAAAAGATTGAGAAGGATCTCCAGCGCGGCATCACACTTGTAGACGATCATTACTACAAACATCCAAAATTTCATTTCACCAAGCGAGCGGCTTATGCTTTTGCTTCGAGATTTTATCTCCACAAAGGCGACTGGGCGCAAGTTATTGCCTATGCTGACTATGTTTTAGGTGGGGATGCCAAGAGTCATCTTCGCAGTTGGCAACGATATGCTGAGACACTAGAGTTCAATCATCCAGGACTTTATCGCAGTTATTCTGCCACAGAAGAACCGGCTAACCTATTGCTCACCACCACAGAGTCGAGATATGCTCGCCAACAACCCGTTGATCGCTACGGAGCTACTTACCAAACGATGAACGAAGTCTTTGCGCGTGCCGGCATCGAAGGAGGAGGCGATTATGCACGCATGGACATGGTGAGCACTTATCTCTTTTCTTCTTCACCCTCTCCCGTGAAAGATGGGGTGTATCAAGCCAAATTTGACGAACTCTCCAGCGTAGAGAGCACGGGCAGCAAACCGCGCGGACTTTATGTCACCAATGTGTTGCTCACCACAGACGAGGTGTTGCTCAATCGCATGGAAGCTTTGGCGATGATGCAGCGTTATTCTGCTGCGATTGACGACATGATGGACTATTGGCAAGGGAAGTTTGGATTTATGCCCTCCGTGGAACGTGCAGTTTTCACCAACACGAGTAGGAAACATTACAATGAGATTCGTCCAAGTTATGGACTTACGCTCAAACAACTGGCTATGGTGCGCACAATTCTTGGACTGCGTCGCCAAGAGTTTTTCCAAGAAGGTTTGCGATGGTTGGATATTCGCCGCTTCCATCTCGCGCTCAAACGCAGTGACAAGAGTAGTTATTATCACCCTCTTGAGAAGGAAGATCCTCGCAAGATGTTGCAAATCCCCATTCAAGCACAAGAACGCGGACTCGCTCCCAATCCACGCGAACGCAATGAAGTATTCCAATGATGACGATGTCTATGTTTTTTTCTAATAGTTCTATTTTGCGCCATAAACTTTGCGCTCTTGCTCTTCTTGTGTTGAGCATTTCTCTGCTTAGTAGTTGTGGAGAAGATGAACTTTCTTCCACAAGTGTGGTGGCTACGCGTCAAAGTGCTGTTCAAGCAACGGAAATTGATCGCTGGATTCGCGACAGCATCACTGTGCCTTATGGCATAGAGGTGATTTATCGCCAAGAAAATCATAGCGGTGCTGCCACTGACTATCTTTATCCTCCTCGCACGGAGCAAGTGATACCCGTGTTGCGCGCCTTTCGCACCTTGTGTTTAGAGAGTTTTGCTTTTGGTCATCAAGATCGTTCCAACTTTCTTCTCGGTCGCGCACCATTGCGCTTGGTGCTTTATGGAGGAGCCTATGCTGATGCTAATGGTATGGTGCGGTTGTCTTTGCCACAAGCTCCTACCACGATGATGCTCACGCATTGTAATGCCTTTTCCCCAGACGACTCCAATAAAGTTTATTTGTTGGCACGTATGGGATTTCATCAACTCTCTCGCCGTCTCCTGGCACAACTTCCTTATGACCGAGTGGCCTTCTCCGCCATCTCTGGCGATCGCTACACGGGAAGCACAGCTTCGCTCGTGACTCCTTGGCAGGCGGGTAGCACCATCGATCAAAAATTTGGCATTGACGGCTGGGCAAACAAGCGCGGATTTCTCACCATTCACGGCATGGTGTCTGCTGAAGAAGACATGGCCGAAATGATCAGTGCCACGCTTTGTGCCACTCCCTTGCAGGTGCAGCAGGCTTTGACCGAAGCCGCTACTCCCGACACAGACATCGATCCAGAAGTTCAGGCACGTTACACGGAAGAAGCTAAAATGGCCGCGAAGCAATTGAGCCGCAAACAAGCCTTTGTGACGGACTATTTGCAGAAAGTGTGGCGTGTAGACTTCCGCCGATGGCAAATCACCACAGCACGCAAGCTCAGAAGCTATCGTGGATAGTGGATTTTTTCTCAGCAACTCCTATATTATATAATGCGTAAGTATCTCTTCCTACTGTTGCTTTGCCTCGGCACACTTGCCGCTTGCAATAGTGATGATTCTGTTTTTAAGACTTCGCCCACAACACGTTCGCAAGAAGCCGTAGATGCTCTGAAACAACGGCTCGTCAGTGCGCCTTATGGGTGGAGAGTTCTCTATTTCTCACGCACAGATTCACTGCTCTACACCCAGCCCGACCAAGATATTCCGCAGTCGCTCCTACGCGGTAGCTACGGCTATGGCGGACATTGCTTCACCATGCGCTTTACGGCAGATAATAAGGTGGAGATGCGTGCTGACTATTCCGACAACACCGCCACAACTCCCGAGGTGAGTGAGTTTTCCATCAATAGAAACAGCTTTACACAGCTGAGTTTTGTGACTTATTCCTATTTGCACCAACTGGTCAATGAGCGATTTGAAGGAAGTTCCGACTGGCTCTTCATGGGGGTCGATCCTGATGGTGCACTGATGTTCCGCACGGCACAGCATTTGCGCCCAGCGCGCGAATACATTCGCATGGTTCCGCTCAAATCTCCAGAGGGAATGGCAGAGGTGGTGCAGAAGTCGGTGGAGAATCGTCAGTGGTTTGAAGGGATGCTCAACCCTCAGTTGCGTATTCATCGTGGTGGACGCGTCTACTTTCAGAGTGATTACTTCGTGAAGCGTCCAGTGGAAACCAACGCATCTCTGTTGCGCGAAATCAAAGATAAGCGATTTTATCTCTTTGTCTTTGTCAAACAGCGCAATCCCATCCCCGACTATCCACCTAAATCCATCACGGGTTTGGGCTCAGGCTACGTAGGCACGGAGCAAGGCCTGACTTTCCGTGCAGGTTTGCGCTATGACAAGAAGATACAATTCTATGATTTTGTGCGCAACGGCGACAAGTTTGAAGCCGAGCTCGTGGAAGTCTATGACACGCTGCTTCGAACCACACGCTATGTGAGCCGACATTTGCACCCTGAAGGTCGAGTCACTGGATTGAAAGCAGAGATTTGGGATGCGAAATAACACAAGGTTGCGTTTCACTTCCCCTCGTCTTGCATCTAGAATCTATATTCTCTAAATCGAGCCACGCTTATTGTGGCGAGCGAAAAAGGGTCTGTGCCCATCTCTATATTCTAACATCGGCCACGCTTGTCGTGGCGAGCAAAAAAAGGGTCTGCGACCCTCTAATGTCTAATGTCTAACATCCTATATCCCCTGTTGCTCCTTAGCGCGCTATTCCTCGGAAGTTGTCAGAAATCTGAGGTTGATGCGCCTCTGGAAGACTACGATCGACTTTTTCCTTTCAAAGGAGCCGAGAAACCTCGGATTTCTTATGAAGATCAAAACATCCGTTTGGGAGACCCCGATGCCCCTGTCAGTGCTTTTGTTTATCCAGGAGTGAAAATAACGGAAGATGTGCGCACTTATCGCGTCACTTTAACTTGTAGCTTTAAGGAAGCAGATTTGAGTGGCAAACTTGTGGCAAAAGATGCAGTAGATAGTCGCTATGTGGTGCGCTATGTTGGGGCTGACCAGCAGTTGCACACCATTGCCACCTCTGTACGTGACACTACGGCTGAGAGTCATCTTACGAATGGTAATGAACATAGCGTCACCTTCGAGGCTAAATCAGGACATCCTATGTATCTCTTGGTCAATGGAGTTGGTCCGTTCGGTTCTTCCGTCAAAGCCAGCATCACCGCTGTTTCAGCTGATGGCTTCACGATTGTTCGACCTTTGGAGGTGCAGGAACACCAGAACGAGGAAGGTATTGGCAAAATCAAACATCCCTTCTGTGGCTACATCATTTTGCCTTGAACAGTCGTAGATGTTCGCTGCGCTTCTGGGCACTGATGGACACTTTCTCCCATCGAAGGTGAGATTTCTCAAGCCCAATGTATGACTGTTCAGACCTAGTTTCTAGCGTCTACTCTCTAACGTCTAAAATGCCCGAGCCACTCTGTGGCGAGCAAAAACGGGTCCGCGACCCTCTAACGTCTATTCTCTAATGTCTAACGTCTATTCTCTTCTTCCCCTCTTATTGTTCGGTCTCTTTTCATTGCAAAGTTGTGATACGACTTCCGACGAAGTGGTAGAGACGTCCTATATCTATCCACCAGTACCCGATCCCACTTATAGTTTTAAGCGAAATGGGACGAGCAGCGTGGATATTCTCGAGTGCCAGTTGATCAAACAACCACTCGACTACGTTTATTCTAGTTTTTTGGTCGAAGCCAATCTCATGTATCCTGCCAACATGACGCGCATGAAGAGCTATTTTGACGAAGGAGAGTTCGGATGGTCGCCTAGAAATATCGTTTGTCGTTCGGCACTTCACGCAGCAGACAGCTCGAAAGTCTTGAGCGATGTGGAACAAATCTTCACGATCACAGGAAAACTCAGTGGATTAGGTACAACAAGTCCGAGCACCACGCGCAATCAGCGTGCAGAACAGGGAAAAGCCGGTTTTGTAGGTTATCATATTGGTGATGTCAATTTGAGCTTTGCCGATGAGCACGGTGTTGTGGTGGCGGAAAAGTTTCAAGAACTCGTGCGCGGTGCAGCTTTTCTTGACCAAATCCTCAATGTGCACCTGGATGAGGCGGTGCTACTCAATGAACAACTTCGCAATGATCACGAAAATGGTAAACTCCTCCCTGGTCGCAACTACACAGCACTCGAGCACCATTGGGATTTAGCTTGGGGATACTATCAGTATTGGCAACCGCTGGTGGAAAACTCCGAAATTCCAGCTCTAAAAAAGAGTCGCATCACTCTGTATCGTGCCTTTTCTTTAGGTCGTCAAGCTTTGACTGAATATCGATATACCGATGCGCTAGAACAGATGCGCATTGTCCGCACAGAACTCTCTAAAGTGGCTGCTGCAAACGCGCTCTATTTGCTCACGGGCAACCGCACTTTGAGCAATCTCAAAGAAGAACCCGCTCATGCTCTTCCCTTCTTGGGACAAGCCCTCGGCGCAATCTATGCCCTGCAGTTCACTCGCACGGCCGATGGTAAACCCTATTTCTCTTATGATGAGGTCAATGCACTCATCACCTCCCTCACAGCTGAAGGAGGATTGTGGGAACGCGAACGACTACTTGGCACAACGGCACAAGAAGGTGCGCTGTATCAGGTGGAGAAGCAGATAAAAGAACGATTTGGTTTGAAGTGATGAGCGTGTTTTAGTTTCAAACATTGCTCAGTCACGGAAGTTCCCCTCGAAAAGTTGCAGCCCACATATTTTTTCTAAAGTCTCACATCTTATCGATATGACGAAACGATTATATTCCCTCTTATTATTCTTCCTTTGTGGATTTTCCTTGTCCTCCTTTGCGCAATTAGGGCAAAACATTCTGCCTAATGGTGGTTTTGAGGTCTATGGAACCACTCCCATCAATGTTGCTTCCACTCGTGCTGCAACCGTAGCGGATGAAGTGACAAAAGACAACGAAGATTCCGATGACGACTCAGAAGAGGAGAATCCTCCTGCAGATTTTGATCCTTATCTAAAACCACAATTCTGGTACATCAATGCTTCACTTTTCCCCAAACGCACGAAAGATGTGCATAGCGGTGAGTATGCTATGACGTTTTATCCGAATGGTGGGTCTTTCTTTTCGCGTGATGCAGAGTTCAATCCCTACCATCTTCGTGTAAAAGGAGGAGCCACCTATCGTTTGACCTACTGGTATAAGGGACAAAAGATGAAAAACAATGTGGTTACCACTATAGATTGGTTGCGTGGTGGTCAAAATTTGAAGAAAGATGAGCGTAAGGCAGTTGCTGACCTTGCGACAAATATCTCTGAAACGTGGCAGAAAAAAGAGATTATTTTTGAAGCTCCTCGCCAAGCAGACCATGCAGGCGTGGGATTCTACTTAGAGTATGACGGTGAAGCCCAAACAGCCGGTGGATTTATCCAAATGGACGACATCAGTCTTGTGATGATAGCCGAGCCTACTGCCAATAACAACTTGTTGCCTCCCACCGATCTCAAAGCAAAAGCCCAACAGAGAGAAATTGCCTTGTCGTGGTTGCCCGTGACTCAGGCAGGAGCGAAATACGAAGTGCGTGTAAATGGTGAAGTAAAGACCACTACCAGTGAACACCAATACTTGTTGACGCATTTGCTGCCCAACACCAACTATGTCATCACCATTGCTACTCGAGTGGGAGAGGAACTTTCTGAGAAAACTGCGCAACTTGCGGTGAAAACCCTGCAACTCGACCGTGGAGTCAATGATGACACTCGCATTCCTCAGCTTTACGCCATTCGCGAGAACGGCACTTGTCCACGTCGTCTGCCCCTCTATTGGCGCGATTTGGCAGAAAATGCAGCAAAAATCACTTATGAGATTGACGACCAAGCCGTGCTACCCGATGGAGATATTCTCGTTTTCCCCTCGGCAGGTGAACATGTGCTGCGCATCGTCGTGGTAGAATCTCCAGAACGTGAGTGGACGCTGGAATATGTTTTACAAGTGGATTAAGTTACTTAGCTTTTTTCTTATTTATCCAACTAGCTTTCTTTTTTGAAAATGCAATATATCCCTTCTTCTCTTCGTCCTCTCTTCTTTCGCTTCCCCATGTTGTGTGGTGTAGTGCTCTGTTGTTTGTTGTCTGTTGTGGCATGTGACGAAAAGGATGTGCCACAAACTCCCATCCGTGTAGGAGCAACGGATTCCGACACTTTAACCATTTCTCCCGAAGCCACGCGCATCGTGTTGCTCAGTGGCGGCACAGGCAAATATGCAGCCTATGTTGCCGATGGCACTTTGGCAAAAGTCGCCATCAATGAAGACACGCTCCGCATCACAGGTCAACTCACAGGAAAGACTGTCGCCACCATTCATTCGGGCGATGAAACACGTCGCATCGCCCTCCACGTGGAGGATCGCGAAGTGAGCGTGAGCCATCAAGAGGTAAGACTGTTTCCACGCGACGAAAGCCGGTTTATTAGTGTGAATGGTGGTGGGAAATATGCTGACCTCGAAGTCTTAGACCCCGAAGGGGCTATCACTACGAAGTGGAATGCCAAAACTAATATATTAGAGGTGGATGCTCGCTATGAAGGTGAGGCACAAGTGAAAATTGTTCCTCCTGAAGGAAAGCCCACATTGTTGAAAGTCGTGGTGCGCTGTGAGGGAGAGGTGAATCGTCCTGGCATCTACGGCACGACCTCTCGCAGTATCTTCCGCCAAATGAACACCTTGTCTGTGGTGCATCGCAAAGGTGTAGGCGTGTGGCTCAACAATAAATCACAGCCTTATGGTGCTCTGCGTTCGCTCCTAGTGACCCCCGCCATTGTCAATCCCCAAGTGGGACAACATCTCTCTCTGAACTACAGTATGCGCTACCCAGATGAATTCCGCAACAGTGGACTCACCGAAGGAAAGCACACACTCATTGTGGAAGAAGTGCGCCAAAGGTATGTGGTACTCCGTGGAAAAGGTCACAAACTCGTCCTTCCTTTTGAAACTCGCTAGCGTTTTCATCGCTGGTTGTTCCCTCATAAATACTTATGAGCGTAACAATCACTTGAAAAATTCCAAGATATCAATTTAATTTATCACTAAACTATCAACTACATGCAAATTTCTACTCTTTTTCGTGGCTGTGCTTTGGCAGCTGTTGCTTTGGTGTCTGCTGCTACCTTCGCTCAGAAGTCAGTGACCACCACCAAGACTGGCGAACTCTCTTCACTGATTCCTGGTGCTGATCGCTATAAGACCAAGAACCTCACCGTGGCAGGTCCTCTTAACGGCGAAGACCTCAAACTTGTGCGTGAGATGTGTGGCCGCGACTACGAGGGCTATGAATCAGAAGGCGTGACTGCTACCCTCGACCTCTCAAAGGCACTCATCAAACAAGAAGCAGGTAAGAACTATTTCAACGAAAAAGTTGGTTTCTACTCACGTTACTATGCTCCCAGTGCGGACAACGAAATAGGTGTGAGAATGTTCTATCGTTGCGAGCCCCTCAAGAAAGTGATTCTCCCTGAGAACACCACCATAATTTCTGGTTATGCTTTCCAGTATTCAGGACTCACCGAAGTGGTGATTCCCAACACGGTGAAGACCATCCGCCAATATGCGTTTGCAAATACAAACCTTAAAGAAGTAATTCTCCCTGCTTCTTTGACGGGTCTCGAGGACAAGGTGTTCGACAACTGCGCGAATCTCACCACTGTTGTATTCACAGGCACCACTGTTCCTGCGAATATCCCTGCTGCGTTGTTTAATAAATGCCCCAAGCTTACTAAAATAGTAGTTCCTGCTGAGGCTTTAGAGGCATACACAGCAGCTTTGCAAGGTAAGAAGCCCGAAGCTGCTACCATTACAAGCGTGAAAACGATTAAGGTTGCTAATGGTGTGAAGGAAGTGGCTCGCTACGATCTCCAAGGTCGTCGTCTATCTGCTCCTGTACAAGGCATCAATGTGGTACGTTACTCTGATGGAAGCACAGCAAAAGTGCTCGTTCCCTAATATTTTTATAGAGATTTGTATACCATTTTCTCTACCAGCTTATAGCGCCATCTGGATTCATATGAGTCTAGATGGCGTTTTTTAATTGTTGCGCTTTCTTGTATTGGCCGAATTACTTTTGAGTTTACGTTTTACATTCTGTATTTAATGTGAGAATTTCATCCTAATGATTTGTGGATGGTTTCTCTCTCACGCGCGCACGTACTACAGGAGTTTTACTTTTTTGCTGTCACAAGTGTCACAAGTGGGGAGGGATTTGCGTCAATACCATAACGAATTTGGAGCGTTTTCTCAAGAATGATTCATCGGTTGAAAGAAAATGAGCCGTTGTTTTGCATAAAACGACACGTTGTTTTACACAAAACGAGCCGTTGTTTTACATAAAACGACACGTTGTTTTTTAAGAAAAAGGGAATGGAATCGCGTGGAAGTGACTGAAAAGTCTAAACGAATGTGATGTTTAGGTACAAGTGGTTATGTTCTAGTGATTTATGGAGAATGTGTGACACTTGTGACAGCAAAAAGTGCAAAATCCCTGTTACGCGTACGCGCGCGTGAGTGAGAGTGGTGGTTTTTACAGTTGATAATATATGGGAATGGGCGATTGGGGTTTATCCAACACCAAAAGGAGATGCTGCAAAAACAAGTTTTGCAACACCTCCTTTTGTGTTAGAGTGATGTGACTTTATGCTTGTCACATCTTTGATTTGGTCAGAATCGACTTATCCAATCAAACCGCGCACGCGGTCGTCGAAGGCTGAGAGAGAAGCCTTGGCACCTTCGCCAATGGCCACAACGATTTGTTTGTAGGGAACATCGGTGCAGTCGCCAGCAGCATATACGCCAGAAACTGAAGTGCGGCAGGTGCGGTCCACTTGAATTTCACGACGGGGAGAAAGTTCGAGTTGATCGGCAAAGACTTGCGTGTTGGGAGCAAGACCAATTTGTACGAAGACCCCATCGAGAGAAATCTCGCGTTCTTGTTCCGTGTTGCGGTCTTTCACGCGGAGACCAGTGACTTTTTGACCATCGCCAAGCACAGCAGTGGTTTGCGACATCGTGAAAATCTCAATGTTTTCAGTGGCGCGAGCCTTTTCTTGAAGCACATTGTCAGCAAGGAGTTTGTCAGCAAATTCCAATACAGTGACGTGGCTGCATATGCCTGCCAAGTCAAGAGCAGCTTCGATACCAGAGTTACCACCACCAATGACAGCAACGCGCTTGCCTTTGTAGAAAGGACCATCGCAGTGAGGGCAGAAGTGCACACCGCGACCGAGATAGTCGGCTTCGCCTTCCACACCGAGTTTGCGCCAACTTGCGCCAGTAGCGATGATGACAGCACCAGCCACAAAGGTTTCTCCACCTTTCACGCTGATTTCTTTGGGACATCCTTGGAGCGCTGCGCTTTCGATTTTGCGGTTTTCAAACACGTCGATGGGATAAGCACCGATATGCTTGCCGAGATTGGTTGCAAGTTCTGCACCAGTGGTTTGTGGCACAGAAATCAAGTTTTCGATGCCCACGGTGTCTTTCACTTGTCCACCTATGCGTTCTGCCACAATGGCCACGTTGAGACCTTTACGTGCTGAATAGATGGCTGCTGCACTGCCGGCAGGGCCGCCACCGACCACCACTACATCGTAGTTGCGGCGAATAGCTTCGAGACTAGCCGTGTTAGAACCGAATTTTTCTTCCAATTCTTCCAAAAGACCAGCCATTTCTCCGCGTCCACCGTGCACCAATTTGCCTTCGTGCATCACAGCAGGAACACCTTGGAGGTGAAGCGCATCGGCTTCCGCTTGGAAGAGTGCGCCATCTACGATTTCGTGGGTGAAATCTTCGTGCAACAACGCCATAACGTTGAGTGCTTGCACCACATCGGGGCAGTTGGTGCAGGTGAGAGAAATATAGCTGGTGAGGTGGATGGGACCTTTGAGAGCCTTGATGCGACGTGTTACAGCTTCGTCAGGGATGGCTTTACCCTTGCCGTCAGCGTTGTAAACGGCAACGATGAGCGAAGTAAATTCGTGTCCGCCAGGGATGCAACGGAAGATGATGCCTGTGTCTTTGCCGTCTTTCACCAACACCATGCGGAGTGTTCCGGGAGTTTCTACCACTTCGACAGCAATGTGGTCGGAGGTAGAAGCAAAGTCATTGAGAAATTCTTTGAATTCTGCAAAACTCTCGTGAGCGGGATCGGCTTCAAGACGCAAAACATATTGAGATTCCAAAGCAGTATAAATACCTTTTACTTGCTGGAGAAGACTTGGTTCAATCATAATCTATTCAGAAAAAAGGGAATTGTGATAGAGGTATAAGAAAAGGTGCGGCATCTTTAAGTTCACGCCTTGAACAATGCCGCACCCATCAATGAAAACCTATTAACGTATTTATCTCTCTAATTTAGATTTTGCCTACGAGATCAATGCTGGGTTTGAGAGTTTCAGCATCTTTCTTCCATTTAGCAGGACAAACTTCACCATCGTGGCTAGCTACATAGAGAGCAGCTTCGACCTTACGAACGAGTTCTTCAGCGTTACGGCCGATGCTATTGTCTTGGATTTCAGCTACCTTGATGAAGCCTTGGGGGCAAACCAAGAAGGTGCCACGATATGCCAAACCATCCTCTTCGTTGAGCACACCAAAACCGCGAGAAATTACGCCAGTGTGGTCAGCAAGCATAGGATAGTTGATCTTCTTGATGCTGTCGGAAGCATCGTGCCAAGCCTTGTGAGTGAAGTGAGTGTCGGTGCTCACTGAGAATACTTCAACACCCATTTCTTGGAGTTTGCTGTATTGTTCTGCGAGGTCTACCAATTCAGTGGGGCAAACGAAAGTGAAGTCAGCGGGATAGAAGAAGAAGATGCTCCATTTTCCAGCAATGTCTTCGCTGCTGATGGTTTTGAACTCGCCGTTGTGGTAGGCTTCTACCTTAAATTCGGGGGCTTTAGCGTTGATGATTGGTTGCATATTGAGATGTTTTTATTCGTTTGTTTGGGAATTTCCCAGGGGTGGAGCGCATCGCGTTGTGTGGTTGCGATGTTGCTCACCGCCTGTGAGTGTTTCCGAGGCTAAGTTGTTCGAAGACTTAGCATTTGAAATAGTTTGTTATGTCTGTGTTGGCTAATGGCCGTGGTGTGAAGACTGAACTCAAAGGTTCGTTCTTCTTTGACAATGCAAAGGTAGTTACTATCTTTGAGCCAACAAACAGATATGATGTATCGACAGATAGAGAAAAACTATATACTAGCGGTAAGTGTTTGTTTTATAGTTGTTTCCGGTTGTCTTCTGTGTTGTACGTTTTATCCCACTTCAGAGCCAGGAAGCACGTTCTTCTCGGGACAAATCACCGCCAGAGTACCGTCAGCGTTGAGTGCTGAGAGAATCATTCCCTCGCTGGTGAGACCATTTTTGAAAGTGCGAGGTGCTAAGTTTGCAATGAAGCACACCTGTTTGCCCACCAATTGTTCAGGTTCGTAGTGTTGCGCGATGCCAGAAACGATGACGCGATTTTCGAGTCCGTCTGCGATGTCGAAGCGGAGGAGCTTCTTCATCTTAGGCACACGTTCGCAAGCCGTCACCGTGCCCACGCGGATGTCCAATTTTTCGAAATCCTCGAAGGGAATGGTGGGTTTGATGTCGTTAGCGCGATAATTATCTTGCTCGTTTTGCTTTTTGATGGCAGCCAGTTTGTCGAGTTGCGTTTGGATGGTTTCGTCCTCGATTTTTTCAAAGAGAAGTTCCGGTTTGGGGAGCACAGTTCCGGCTGCGAGCAAATCGGTTTGTCCGAGTTGTTCCCACGTGAGTTCGGGATTAGCAAGCATCTTGCGGAGTTTCGCTGAACTATTGGGGAGGAAAGGTTCGAAAGCAATGGCGAGATTTGCCACAAGTTGCAACGACACGTAGAGAATTGTCTTCACGCGTTCGGGGTCAGTTTTGATGACCTTCCAAGGTTCTGCGTCAGCGAGATATTTGTTGCCAATGCGCGCCAAGTTCATCGCCTCCTTTTGTGCATCGCGGAAGCGGAAAGTATCGAGCAAACGCTCCACTTCTGCCTTCACACCGCGGAACTCTTCGATGGTCGCACGGTCGCTCTCTGTGAGTTCTCCACAAGCAGGCACTTCGCCTTCGTAGTATTTTTGTGTGAGTTGGAGCGCACGGTTCACAAAGTTGCCATAAACGGCCACGAGTTCGTTGTTGTTGCGCGCTTGGAAATCTGCCCACGTGAAATTGTTGTCCTTCGTTTCAGGCGCATTTGCTGTGAGCACATAGCGTAACACGTCTTGTTTGCCAGGGAAATCTTGGAGATATTCGTGCAACCACACCGCCCAGTTGCGAGAGGTGGAGATTTTGTCGTCTTCCAAGTTGAGGAATTCGTTGGAAGGAACGTTGTCGGGAAGGATGTATGAGCCTTCCGCCTTGAGCATAGCTGGAAAGACGATGCAGTGGAACACAATGTTGTCCTTGCCGATGAAGTGGAGGAGACGAGTGTCTTCCGATTTCCACCATTTTTCCCAAGTGTCGGGGAGGAGTTCTTTGGTGTTGGAAATGTAGCCGATGGGAGCATCAAACCACACATAGAGCACCTTCCCCTCTGCGCCTTCCACAGGAACGGGAATACCCCAATCGAGGTCGCGACTCACGGCACGAGGTTGCAAACCCATGTCGAGCCAACTTTTGCATTGTCCGCTCACGTTGGGACGCCATTCGGGGTGGCTAGCAATCCAAGGTCCGAGCCACTCTTGGTGCTTGTCGAGAGGGAGATACCAGTGCTTGGTCTTGCGCAAAACCGGTTTAGAACCTGAAACCTTAGACTCGGGGTTGATGAGTTCGGTGGGGGAGAGATCTTTACCGCATTTTTCACATTGGTCGCCATAGGCATTTGGGTTGTGGCAGTGCGGACACTCACCGGTGATGTAGCGGTCGGCGAGGAAGGTTTTGGCTTCTTCGTCGTAGTATTGTTCCGATTCGCGTTCCAGAAACTCCCCTTTGTCGTAGAGGGTACGGAAAAAGTCGGCAGCCACTTTCTTGTGGGTGTCGCTTGTGGTGCGCGAATAGATGTCGAAGGAGATGCCAAAATCTTCAAACGACTGTTTGATGAGTTGGTGATAACGGTCTACCACTTCTTGCACCGTGCAACCTTCTTTGCGTGCGCGGATGGTCACAGGCACACCGTGCTCGTCAGAACCACAGACGAAGAGCACTTCTTGTTTGCGCAAACGGAGATAGCGCACGTAGATATCGGAGGGTACGTAAACACCGGCCAAGTGTCCGATGTGCACGCCACCGTTGGCATAGGGTAGTGCAGCGGTGACGAGCGTTCTATTGAATGTCTTGTTATTCATTGTATGGATATTTGCTACAAAGTTACGCATTTTTGTGGCAATGAATATAGGAATGTGCCGAGAATTTTAGAGAGTATGGTCGTCTTACGCAAAAATAAAGATGCGTCAAAACGATTGTTCTGACGCATCTTTGTGAAACGGGGGTAAGTTTAGGATTTAGTCCTTGAACTTAGCGACAATAAATTCGCGGTTGAGACGAGCGATGTTCGCGATGCTTTCGTTTTTGGGACAAACAGCTTCGCAGGCGCGAGTGTTGGTGCAGTTACCAAAACCGAGTTCGTCCATCTTCGCCACCATCATCTTGGCACGCTTCGCACCTTCTACGCGACCTTGGGGAAGGAGCGCGAGTTGAGAAACCTTAGAAGCCACGAAGAGCATTGCAGAACCGTTTTTGCAGGCTGCCACGCAAGCACCACAACCGATGCAAGAAGCGCAGTCCATAGATTCGTCAGCATCGGGCTTAGGAATGAGGATAGCGTTAGCATCTTGTGCTTGACCAGTGCGGATAGTGGTGTAACCACCAGCAGTTTGGATTTGGTCGAAAGCAGTGCGGTCTACCATGCAGTCCTTGATCACGGGGAAAGCAGCTGAGCGCCAAGGTTCAACGGTGATGACATCTCCGTCATTGAAGCGGCGCATATAGAGTTGGCAGGTAGTAGCTCCAGTGGCGGTCTTTCCGTGAGGAGTACCGTTGACGTAGAGAGAGCACATACCGCAGATACCTTCGCGGCAATCGTGGTCAAAAACGAAGGGCTCTTTACCATCGTTGATGAGTTCCTCGTTGAGGATGTCGAGCATTTCAAGGAAAGAAGTGTCGTCGGGGATGTTCTTCATCTCGCGCTGTTCAAAATGTCCAGCGTCCTTCGGACCATTCTGTTTCCAGTATTTTACGGTGAATGATATATTCTTAGCCATGACTATGTCTTGTTTGGAAGTTTGTGAAACCTTGGTGCGAGCTTACGCCTTGTAGTTACGTGTTTGCACCTTGATGATTTCGTATTCGAGAGGCTCTTTTGAGAGCACGGGAGCAACATCGTCGCTGCCTTGGTATTCCCAGCAGCCCACGTAGAAGAAGTTTTCGTCGTCGCGTTTTGCTTCGCCTTCTTCTGTTTGGTGCTCTTCGCGGAAGTGACCACCGCAAGACTCTTCACGATGAAGAGCGTCGTTAGCCATAAGTTCACCCATGAGGATGAAGTCTTCGAGACGAAGTGCCTTCTCGAGTTCCACATTCACACCGTCTTTTGTGCCAGGGATACGAAGTTCTTGGTAGAAAGTCTTGCGGAGTTCTTTGAGCAAGCCAAGACCCTTGATGAGACCCTCTTTCGTGCGTCCCATACCCACGTATTCCCACATAATGTGACCGAGTTCTTTGTGGATGCTGTCTACACTGCGCTTGCCGCCGATTGCGAAAAGACGATCGATGCGTTCGCGCACGTGCTTTTCTGCAGCCTCAAATTCGGGGAGGTCAGTAGAGAAGCGAGGAACGGTGATTTGGTCAGCGAGGTAATTCTGAATCGTGTAAGGAAGCACGAAGTAACCATCGGCCAAACCTTGCATAAGTGCAGAAGCACCGAGGCGGTTTGCACCGTGGTCAGAGAAGTTACATTCACCGATGGCAAAGAGACCATTGATGGTGGTCATCAATTCGTAGTCCACCCAGATACCACCCATAGTGTAGTGGATAGCAGGGAAGATTTGCATTGGAGTTTCATAAGGAGACTCGTCGGTGATTTCTTCGTACATGTCGAAGAGGTTACCATAGCGAGCTTCGATTTCCTTACGACCAAAGTCTTTGATGGCTTGAGAGAAGTCGAGGTAAACGGCGAGACCAGTGTTGTTCACACCGAAGCCCTTGTCGCAACGTTCCTTAGCGGCACGAGAAGCCACGTCACGAGGCACGAGGTTACCGAATGCAGGGTAACGGCGTTCGAGATAGTAGTCGCGATCTTCTTCGGGAATGTCCTTACCTTGGAGACGACCTTCTTGACAAGCCTTAGCATCTTCGAGTTTCTTGGGCACCCAGATACGTCCGTCGTTACGGAGCGACTCAGACATCAGCGTGAGCTTAGACTGCTTGTCGCCGTGCACGGGGATGCAAGTGGGGTGAATCTGCACGTAAGCAGGGTTGGCAAAGACAGCACCTTTGCGGTAGCAAGCGATAGCAGCCGATGCGTTACAGCCCATTGCGTTGGTAGAGAGGAAGTAGGTGTTACCATAACCACCTGTGCCAATCACCACAGCGTGTGCAGCAAAGCGTTCGATAGCACCAGTCACGAGGTTGCGAGCGATGATACCGCGAGCGCGACCATCGATGATGACGAGGTCGAGCATCTCATAGCGAGTGTAGAGTTGCACAGTACCAGCGTGCACTTGGCACATGAGTGAAGAGTAAGCACCGAGGAGGAGCTGCTGACCCGTCTGACCCTTAGCGTAGAAAGTACGGCTCACCTGAGCACCACCGAAAGAACGGTTAGCGAGCATACCGCCATATTCGCGAGCGAAAGGCACACCTTGCGCCACGCATTGGTCGATAATCGCGTTGCTCACCTCAGCCAAACGATACACGTTAGCTTCACGAGCGCGATAGTCACCACCTTTCACAGTGTCATAGAAAAGACGATAGACAGAGTCGCCGTCATTTTGGTAGTTCTTCGCAGCGTTGATACCACCTTGTGCAGCGATGGAGTGAGCGCGGCGAGGAGAGTCTTGGATGCAGAAGTTCTTCACTTTGAAGCCCATTTCACCGAGCGATGCAGCCGCACTTGCACCAGCAAGTCCAGTACCTACCACGATGACATCGAGCTTACGTTTATTCTTGGGGTTCACCAACTTTTGGTGAGCTTTATAGTTGGTCCACTTCTCGGCCACGGGGCCTTCGGGGATGCGAGAATTCAAAATAGCCATTTGAGAAATGCTTGAATTTTGAGATAAATGGAGAAAAATGCTTACGGCAGATTAGCAACCAAAGTGCGTGGTGCCATTGAGAACTGCCGCAACGGCAAACTTCACAACGACTGCTGCAAACATAAGCATAATGATAGTAGAGTAAATGTAGCTGATGCACTTGATGCGAGGCAACCAAGTTTTTCCGCTAGCACCCAAAGTGTGCATTGCACTCCACATACCGTGAGTGAGGTGGAACCAGATGGCGAAAAGCCATACAAGATAAAGCACCGAATAAATAGGATTTGAGAAGGTGTATTCAATCCAGTGGTAGCCGTCGGCGGCCAACATTTCGTTGCCAACGTGTGCCAACTCCACGAACATCATTTTAGCCCAGAAGTTGTAGAGGTGAAGCGCGATGCCAAGCAGCACGATAACACCGATAGCAAGCATATTTTGAGAAGCCCATTCCACTTTTTCGGGACGGTCTACAACTGCATAACGGCTATTGCCACGAGCACGACGGTTTTGTGCTGTCAAAATAAATGCATAGACGAAGTGGATGAGCATAAGTGTACCCAATCCAGCGGTTGCAGCTACGGCATACCAGTTGGCGCCGAGCATTTCGCAAACCCAGTTGTAGCCCTCAGCAGAGAAGAGCGCCACCACATTCATGCATCCGTGGAAGGTGAGGAAGAGAATCAAGGCGAGTCCAGTGACCGACATGATAACCTTTCTTCCGATAGATGAAGTAGTTAACCACATAATAGTTTTGAAGAAATTAAATTGTTGATGAATTGTTATTGTTGCAGGCGGAACACGGCGCAAACCACACTAATCATGAGCCAATTCTTTCTATCGAAATGGCCACAGAAAGCGTGCTTCGTTCCGTTTATCATTTTGATTTTATGTGAGTTACAGCCATTTCTGGCCGCTTTTTAGTCATCCCCATAAATGAGGACAAGACATATCTACTGCAAAATTAGCAGAAATCTGCCAATACACAAAAGGAAATCACAAATTTATGCGCTTCTATCGCGCTAGATATATCCAATAAAACTGCGCTTTACAGTCCCAATTGTTTCAGCAAGCGTTCGCCACGGGCGGCTTCCGCTTCGCCTAGGTCCATAAATTTGTAGAGCATGTTGAGCGCAGCGCGTTTCGTGCCAAGATCGCCATCGGGCGCAGAGAGTTCCGTGCAGACGTGGTCGAGAAGTTCGTCTGCATCGCGCTGAGTGGGGCGGAAATTTGCCATAAATAAGCGTCCCAGGAGCAACCAGCCCACCAAACGCGGCATCACAGCGTCGGCAGCCACCAGGCGGAAGGCCATCGAGGAGGCGTAAGGACGATGTTGCAGCAAGTGCAACACCAGCACTTGAGCTTCTTCGGCATAGCGCAATTGTTCCACCCAGAGCATGGCCAACTCTTCGTCAAAGTCCTCTTGGGGCATGGTCATGGCTGCCAAAAGGCGCATTTCTCTGATGTTGTCTTTCCAGAGTGTTGCGGCCAATGTGTAAGTGTGTGGTATTTCGGCGGCTATCTCCGCCAAGCGCGGTTGGTCTACACCGAAATTCACGCGATAGTCTATGCCGCTTTGGCGCATCGAACCGCTCAGCACGCCATTCATGGCAGCGCGGAGTCGGCGTTTTATCTCGCGGATTTGGTCGTCTAGTTCTTTATTCTGTTCTGTCATCATTGTTTTCGTTGTTAGTTGGAATAGTGCAAAAATACGAAATCTGCGCCAGTTAGCGCAGATTTCCATAGAAGAATCATCATCCTGTTGCTCGTAATTTAGAAGTTGTAGAGTCAACCAGCAAGTGCAAAATTACAATATTCTTTTGTAGAACTCATTT
>ERZ772909.252-NODE-252-length-36161-cov-3.909046_pt1 | contig 36161 bp, 44 predicted proteins | sample MGYA00511137_ERZ772909 | MGnify/ENA primary metagenome ERZ772909 (study PRJEB29015, sample SAMEA2738095) | human oral metagenome | biome: human oral; feature: human-associated habitat; material: saliva | place: China | collected 2270 ... | reverse complement strand
CGCGGGCGCCCTTCTCGGCGTCGTTGTCCACAAGCGACGCGGAGTTGCGAAACCTGACCAGCAATGGGCTACAATGACACTCGGAGACCTCGCCAAACTCCTGAAAGGACACCAATGAAAACCATCCCTGGCTACCTCACCAAGAACGAGGCGGCCAACATGCTCGGCATCACACGCCGAACCCTCGACAGGCACATCAAGACACGCAAGATCCCCACATTCCGCTTCCTCGGAAACCCCTTCGTCTACGTGCAAGAGTACGACATCAAGAACCTCTTCACCCCCATCCGAAAGGCCAACTAGCCATGGCAGCAGACATCATCGTCGAAGGAAACCTCGGCCAGGACCCCGAAGTCCGGTACGCCCAGAGCGGCAAGCAGGTCACCAAGCTCCGCATCGCCGCCACCGCCTCCCGCAAGGACCAGGAGGGCAACTGGGAAGACGACGGTGACCCCCTGTGGGTCACCGCCTCCTTCTGGGGTGAGCAGTACGGCCACCTCGCAGACACCCTCAAGAAAGGCGACAAGGTAACCGTCAGCGGCGTACTCATTCAGCGCGGCTGGGAAGGCAACGACGGCCAGCGGCGCACCAGCCTGGAGATCCGCTTCCCTCGCTTCCGCGGCGTCGCCCCCCGCAAGAACACCACCCAGCAGCAGGCATCATTCAACGCTCCCCAGGGGGGTTCGCAGGGAGACCCGTGGGCCAATGCTGGCGCCCCCTTCTGATAGGAGTGAACACAAATGATCAGCATTGAGAAGGCCATGATTTTCCATGCTATCGCGGCAACCGCGCTGCTTATCGTGGTGTACGGAGGCGTAGCGGCCATCCTGATTGCAGGGATCCTGCTTCTGCCTTGGCTGCTAGCAAAGATCGCCTGCGGACTTGTCCTAGTGGCGCTAGTGGCTCGATTGATCGCCGCATACTATATGATGCGTCAGTTTTGAGGCTGACCCGCAGGACGACCCACCCCCACTCCAGGGGGCAAGTCATCTGCGACGCCTGCTTCACCACAATCAGGCAAGGGCTCATGTACCGGAGGGACACCTGGAAGGACGGAACCTACCACTGGTCCCTCCGGTACTGCCCAGACTGCTGGCTCATCCTCGACGAGGTAGAAGCCAGCACACACCCCACCTACGGCGGCCCAGACGCCGAACACTACGAGCAATGGGCCGCCACCCATATCGAAACAGGAAGAGCCAAATCGTGGCTGATGAGAACATTTCCACACTAACCAAGCAGCAGCTATCCGATATAGTCGCCGCCGCCGCAACACACCGTCCGTTACACTTGCTTTCGATCTTCCACAGTTCTAGGACAATACGAGTTCAGGCATACGACATAGAGTGCCGCGAGCGCTACGGGGAATGGATACTCAGTATCCTGGACTCTGGAGATGTGGCCCTCCAAGTTGAAGTCGGAGGAGTTTTGTGGATGGAAAACATCAGCACTCACATGCCCGCAATATGGCCCCGCGTTATGGATGGGTTGCGAGACTGGGGTAAGTTGGTCAACATGGTTGAGGCGGGCTCCGCTTCAGGGGCGCATCCAGCAATAAACCACCTATATCCGGCGAATCTTATGGACGTCGCCTCATACTCGCCACTTGGAGAAAAATTATGGTAGACATCAAAGGCAACGGGCCACAGTGGCGCGCCCACATCACATGCGCCCACTGCGGAACGGCCCACATCGAGCAAGCCCACCCAAGGACAAAACCATGGGTGACCGTCGAATCAACCATCAAAACCACCGCCCGAACCCTCGGCTGGAAAGTCGGGACCGAAACCGCCCTCTGTGGGGCGTGCAGGAGAAACAAATGACCACCATTTACCAGGGATACGACCTAGTGACCAACACCAAGCAAGCCACAGTGAAGTGCGACCACTGCGGCAAGCGAGCCTCAATCATCATCAAGCCAGGCAGCGCATACGAGGACAATCGACGCGAGATGGTCGAAACCCTCCACTCTTACGGCTGGGACTTTGAGCTCACCCCGGAAGGGCACTGCCTGTGCTCGCAGCACAAGGAGAAGCAGTGAACGCCAGGGATCCTTATGTCGTACAAGGCAAGTTCATCGCAGCCCAGTGCACGTGGCGCCCCTGCGCCAAATACCTCACATGGCGATGGAAGAAGCAGGGTTACAGAACCGCATACGTCCCCGTCAGCCTTTGCAAGGCCCTCGTAGGCGCGATAGAATACAAGCACTCCGTTCGATGAGTGGGTAGGTGCGCGGCCCAGGGGTTGACCAAAAGTCCCCCTGGGCCGCAGTCGCACCCAAGGACAGAAAGACGCAACACGCATGACCCCCCTTGATGAAGCGATCATCGAGAACGACCTCCTCCCGGAGGATCAGCGGCTCACGAATGTTGAGCTCGCCGAGAAGTACAACACCTCCGAGGCGTCCGTGAGGCGCCACCGCGCCAAGCTCAAGAGACGCGGCGCCCCCAACGAGGGGAACGACGCATTCTTCAGCGATGTCCCCGTTGACGCAATCATCCAGCGGGGGAAGACCATACGCCTCCCCGACGGGTCCTATGAGAAGATCACCTGGAAGCCTGGGGCAGTCGAGATGGCTGAAGCCAGGCGCTTATCCTATGAGGACCTGGAGTCGGTCTTCCGGGAGCCTATCCTGTCGAAGCCGCCCCGATCGTAAAGGACGATGAGGACACCCTTGTGGTATGCCTCGCCGACCTACAAGTAGGAAAAACTGGAAGTGGTGGAGACACTGAGGACACGGTCCGACTCGTCAGGCGGGCTATCCGCGACATCGCGGACGACATCCGCTTCAGGGACCCATACAAGCGCATCATCATTGCCGACGTCGGCGACAGCACCGAGGGCTTCTGGAATGTAGCCGCACAGGCTCAGACCAACGACCTCTCCCTAACTGACCAGATCCGCACCGTGCAGCGCCTCTATGCCGAAGCCGTGCATGCCCTCGCCCCACTGTGTGAGTCCCTGTACTACGCGGCCGTCCCCTCGAATCACTGCGCAGTGAGGACCGGCACGGGGAAGAACTCCCGCGCCAACGCCCCGGACGACGACTTCGGCATCATGATCTCCCGCAACATCGAGGACATCATCGCTGGCCGCCCAGGCTACGAGCACGTCTCCTTCCACCGTCCCGAGAAGTGGGAGGAGGCCATCACCGTGGACGCCGCGGACGGCACCCGCATCGGCTTCACCCACGGCCACCTGGCGGGCTCGCAGAGCAAGGTGCCAGGATGGTTCAGGGACCTCGCGTTCGGCCGCAGGAGCGGCCTCTACGACGCCAGGATCCTCGTGCACGGGCACTGGCACAACTTCGGTGTCAGCCAAGTCGGGGACGCCCGGTGGGTCATCTCATGCCCCTCCGCAGACCGCGGCTCAGACTGGTGGACGAACATCAGCGGCGACTCCACCAAGCCTGCCATCCTCACATTCGAGGCCCAGGACGGAAACGCCTCCGCCTGGGAGCTCTACTCATAACCCTAGAAAGGAAACGACAATGCTAGAATCATTCTATTGGGACCCGCAGGACTCCCCCAACCCGGACAAGCCAGACACGCTCAGCCTCCTCATCGGACGATACGTCACCAACATAGAGACAGGCACCTTCGTCAACGCAGAGTATGCGGAGGACTGTGAGAAATCACAGGCGATCCTCACTCTCGACGACGGCACGCAGCTTCTCGCTATGGGCCGTGGCGGAGGATGCGTCTGCGGTCAGGGTGACTTTGAGCTCACCAATGCATTCTACCGGGGCTCCCCATCGGCTCGCATCATGAACGCCATGGTGGACATGGAGGGGGAAGAGGAGTACGGAGGGGATATCTCAGCAACAGCCTTCAAGGTGTTCGTGGTCGTTGACGACGAGAAGCTCCCCCTCCTGGAGTTCGATGGCTGTGAAGGCGAAGGATACTATGGGCGCGGCTTCTGGCTATACACCTACCCGCTAGAGAGGCAGTGAACTACAAGTCCCCCACCTGTAACCGGGTTTGTACAGGTGGGGGACTTGTAGCGTCTCAGGCAGCCTTCGTAACCTTGATGTCGTGGATCACGACAGGCACGCCGCCAGGAGTATGGGACTCAATGAAGGGGCCCCACTTCTCGGAGAACTTGAACATGCCGATATGCTTGTCGACCTCCATCGGCGCGATCTTCGCCTTGTAGACCTTGTTGTCCCCAGGGAACGCCCTGAACTTCACGAACTCCTCCCCACGGCGCACCTCGATCAGGTCCTCAGCGGCCCACAGGCGGCCGATACGTAGAGGCACCATGGCCTCCTCCCCGCCCTCACCGGATCCGTGGTAAGAGTAGCGGATCTCGATGTCCCACGTCCCCCTGGCTGAGCGCATCTGCTCGGGCGCCGGGTGGAGCGGGGTGTGCCCCTTGTCAACGATGACCCCATCGCCAGCCGGGGATGCAGTGGCGCCAGGCCACTCGGTCACGGGCGGGAACGAGTTCTCTCCGCTGCTGATGGGTGTCGTCGGGCGCACGATGATCGTGCCGACAGGTGTCCCCTCAGGCACTAGGGCCTCGCGGTCTAGGCGCAGCAGGCGCGGGGTGGCCGCCACCGTGGCCGAGAGGGCGTTCACCTTGGCGGACGCTTCTGACGACGCGCTGTCAGCCGACCCCGCCCGCGCCCTAGCCTCCTCTGCAGCAGCCTTAGCCGCAACCGAGGCTGCGGAAGCATTCGCGGCGTCTGTGCGGACGCCCGCAATCTGGGTCTCTAGCTGATCTCGTGTGGGCCGCAGCTCCAGTGCGTCTAGGAAATCCTTCCGGGTCACGTACTGGGCTGAGTCAAGGCCAGGCTGCTCCTTGCCCTCGTCGTTGATCTTGACGCCACTCGTGCCGATGTTGATCGTCACCTGCGATGGGCCACAGTATCCGGTCTTCTCGTCTGCCATGGTTTCCTTCCTCAAACCTGAATCTCTAGGGTTGCAGGCACCTCTCTGATGCCGTCCCACACTGTCACGGATGCTCCGACCTCGGCCGCACCATCCCACACGGTAACGGACGGGCCAGACTGCACCGGCGTCTCATAGACCTTCACGTAGCCGAACTTGACATCCGTCGACTCGCGAACAGAGATGGACGGCAGCCACTTCGCGTCAACCGCCGCAGGCAGGTCAAAGTCGATGACGACACGAGCATTCTGCGCCGCCGGGAGACGCCTATCATGGATGGCGACATCCCCGACCTTCACATTCGCGGCAGTGTACTTATTGACCACGACCCACACGACCACCTCGGCGTCGGCCGAGTACTCGTACTCAACAGTCCACTTCCGCCCCCCCGCGGGGAGCGCGTACCTGTCGAAAAGGGTCGAAGAAGAACCTGCCCGAATTAGTGCCCCATCACCAGCCGGTACCCCATTACCTCGCCACCACTGACTAAATGCGGGGAGCAAACTATCTGCCATCACGCTTCCTTTCTGACGACGATCGTCCCGGTGGGCGTCCCGGCCGGGACCGCCTCATGCTTGCCGAGAGTGACAACCTTGGGGCGGGACCTGAGGTCATCCACCTCAAGCTTCAGAAACAGGTAGCCCTTCAGCCACGGAACCACGAGCTCAAGGATGTGACTCGACGGCGGGTTCGCGTAGGGGTTACCGACAGGCTCCCACTGGCCGCCCTGCTGCGGATCCTCACGCAGCTGCCCGTCCGTGATGTATAGGTGTGCGATACCGAGCTTGTCGGCCTTGTCGAACACCCTCCGATAGTTCTCGCTGGTGACACCGTGAACTACGGCCCACCAGCGCGTGGACGGGTACGCCTTCATGTGGTCGGGGAGGATAGGCGTGCCGGGGTCCTCGTTCAGGAACGCCGTCGCGTCCTTCTCGAACATCATGCAGACGTCGAAGTCCAGGGCGCACATGTCCTGGGAGATGTTCGCTCCCGTGTTGACGACGATGAGGAAGTCCCGGCCGTACTTGGCGCGGATCTGGTCGATCAGTGACTTGTAGGCGGCCACGCGCCCAGCCTGGGCGCCCCAGCCGGTGATGACCTCATCGAGGAACACGCCCTGGCAAACATCCCCATACTGTGTCTTGGCCTTCTCGATCTGCCCGAGGATCTGATCAGGCGTGTACTTTTCCGCGTTGGGGATGTTGTTGCGCCCAGGGTCGCCTGCTGGGAGCGTCGCTGCGAGGTACTGGGTCTTCACATAGAACACGGCGCGCTTGGCTCCAGCGGCGAGCGCCAGCTCGGCCTGCTTTTTGAAGTCTGCCTCGTAGGTGTCCCAGTCTCCGCTGCGTCGGTTCAGGATGACGATGCCGAGGGATCCCGCGAACTTTAGGATCTGCGCCCACTTTGATGTCTTGCCCGGTTTGCCATCATCGTAGTAGTCGGGCCAGAAATACGTCACCGGGGAGTAGTAACGCTCCCCAGGCTTGAACGGCGAGAGCGCGGCCCCGAGGGAGTCGACTCGCCGGGTGACGTCGTTCAGGTCCGCCAGGCCAGCCTTCTGCCCCAGTTCGCGCTGAAGGTTGTCGTTGGAGGCGTACAACTGATCGGCGTCGGAGCGGGTGACATAATCAGCCAGGGACGCTTTGGGCGCGTAGGTGCTGGCCGCGTCGGCTGAACGTAGGTAGAGGGATAGGTCCGACTTAGTGGCATACGTGGCGGCCGCAGAATCCTTAGGGAGAGCCGCATCTGCAGTGGCCTTGACCCCATCTATGCGCGACCCAAGAGCATCGTCAGCCTGCCTCACGTCCGCCTTCGTTGCGAACCCAGAAAGGTCCGGGGCCTGACCGCCGCCACCGAGCTGCGCCTGTGCCAGTGCCTCCTTGGTGGCGTACCGTTCTGCAGCTGCATCAGTTTTCAGATAGCCTGACAGTGATTCTTTCGTGGCGTAGGTGGAGGCCACTGATGACGTGGTGGCGTACTCTGTGAGCTCAGTTTTCGTTGCTGCAGCCTCCGCTGTACTGCGAACGCTGTCGATGCTCTGGGTGAGGCGTACACTCTCTGCCTGAGCCTCCTCCTTAGTGGTGTACGTAGATGCTGCTTCCGTGCGGGGGACGGCAGCCTCAGCTGTCGCCTTCACGGCGTCTATCCGGCCTCCAAGTGCCAGGTCGGCCTCCGCCATCTCCGACTTCTTCGCCAACGTTGATGTGTCCGGTAGGCGCTTCTCTGTGTCCTGGCGGAGCTGCGTCACCTCCTCTTTGGTGGCGAACACCTGGTCGGCGCGTGTCTTCGAGTACCAAGTAAGGTCAGCCAAGACCATCCCTCCATTTCAATATCCCATCCCCGACGTCGATGACGTCGGTCGGGTTTACTGCTTCCAGGTTCCCCCGGTCATTGACCCTGACCAGGGGGTGGGGGGAGGGCGGCGGCGACACGTCTGTGACCACCCTCCCCCGAATAATGTCTACAAGGTCGACGGTGGTTCCGGCGGTGATGTGAGCCAGGTACTCGCGCCTGCCGTCGAAATCACCGGGGACGTCAATGATGACACGGTAGTTCATCTCGCCTTCGGGAAGAGTCTCGGGGGCGGCAAGCTGAATGAAGCGCTCTTCGCGGGCGCTAGTCAAGTAGCCGTCGGCGGATAGGCGGGCGGCGGCGTAGTGGTATATGGCTGCCTGCCCTCCGCCTTCCTCGACTGCGCGATACTGGCCTATGGGGATGAATTCGACGCGTCCCATGCGCCCGAGCCCTTCGGGGCCGACTATGCGCCCAGTAATTCTTGCGTACCCGCCACTCATGAAGCCTCCTGATGTCGACCTGTAATATCCTTCACTCTATCAATTCGATCATGAAGGCTGGACACCTCGGAGTAGAGGTGAGTTCTGTCGACCCTAGCATCATTGCGGACACCCTCAACCTGCCCCTCGAGCCCCTGAATGCGGCGCGACTGATCGGCAACACTCTCCCTGAGCGCGCCCACGGCGTCAGCGAGAACATCCATCTTCTTAGTCAGGTCATCGAATCGCATATCAAGGTCATCTCGCAGGTTGACGGCGTGGTTATTGTGCACCCCTTCCGAGGCGGATTCGGCGGCGTCCGCAGCGCGTGCAACATGGACACTCATGCGGTCCATGCGCTCCTCAGTTAGCTTCTGCTGGCTCTTCAGCTTGCTTGTCAGGCGAGCCACCAGTGCAGCCAGTAGGGCGACCATGGCCGCAATCAAGTCAGGTGATGCGAGGATCTGCCCTATCGGCAGGGCGCTCTCTACTGGCTGCACCGCTCACTCAGCTCGCGTGGCGGGGAGTGTACTCGGGCTCGGCGGTGGCGATACCACGGTCAGTCTCAGCCGGGGCGGCGAAGGCCTTCAGCACAGAAACCAGGGTAGCTGTGGCAGCGAAACCAACAATCGCCTTGAAGTCGAGGGAATAGATAGCCTTGTCGACGGCAATGCCTGACAGGACAGCGCCAGCCAGGGTAGAGATCGCACGCTCAGCAAGGCCGGACCAGAATGAGGGAGAAGCGTAAACGCTCATGAAACCCCTTCCACATGACACTAGAGGGCAGGACTTCCGCCCCACCCTCTAGTCTACCGTCGCCCGCGGTTCGCGGTCACATCAGCCGGAATGAGCCCGGTCTCGAACGGTTCAGGGCCTCCTGAAGGGCCGCCCAGGTAGCCTCCCCCGGCTCGCCGTCAATGTAGTCGCCGAAGCTCCAGTCGGGTGCGAACTGGTTCCACGTGGAACCAGCGACGGGCCGCACCCAGCACCACGCCCAGTACTGGAACACCTTGATCGCCTGCGAGTCCCACCCCCTGTCCTCGGGGAGTCGCCCGGAGCCGGTGATCTGCTTCTGGGACGCCTCGGGTACAGTCTTGTTGAGGTAGCGCCTCAGGTTGGCGATGGCGTACACCTCAGAGTATCCGGGGGCGAACACCTGGATGAGCTTGCTTACGGTGGCGGGGCCGTACTCGCCGTCCACGACGAGGCTCCCCGACTGTGGCGCAGGGGCGGGCGCCGGGGCCTGCCCGTTGATCATCCGGTCCCAGGCAGCCCGGTCACGCAGGCGATCAAAGTCGAGGTTCCCGTTGTAGCCGGGCAGCTGCCCGTACTGGGAGTACTGGTGGACGGCCGGCTGCCCCCAGTATGGGACGCTCGGCACCGCCGGGTCGATGTAGCCCATGTAGACGGTGTTGTAGTTTTCCGGGTCGGCGTACCACAGCGGGTACTGGGCGGCCACGGCAGTCCAGTCGTAGCCGTTGAGCGCAGAGTCGTTCATGTAGATGCCCGGCGTAGAACCCGTCAGTTGCTTCACGGTATCCAGGAAGGCCTTCGCCCAGCCTGGCCCCTGCGGCACGGCATTGTCCTCCCAGTCCAACCATAGGGTGGCCTTGCTGCGGAATGACCCGACGGTGGCGACGAACATTCGGGCCTGGGCCGCCGCGTCACCGGGACGGGCGAAGTGGTAGAAGCCGAGACGCTTCGAAGCCCCCAGTGTGGCGTTGGCCTGGGAGACCATGTACGGGTTGACGTAGTCGTCATCCTCGGTGGCCTTCACGATCACGAAGTCAGCCCAGATGGCGGGGATGTTCAGGCCCGCCTGGTGGCTGGAGACGTCGATCCCATGGGCGTGCTGCGGGGCGCCCTGAGGAGCAGGAGCGGGCTTAGCCGGGGCGGGCTGTGCGCCGCCCTTGAACTGCGGCCACTGCTGGAGGAACTTAGCTTCGTTGAAGCGGTGGCAGGACGTCCATGCCCCGCGCTGAGTGTGGGGGTGGCTGCTGTAGCGGACGGTGCGTGTCTCACTACCGGTACTGTCACCTGCGTAGCCGTCGATGCTGCCATCCTCGGCGATCCACGCCTCAGACACGAGCGGGTCGCTGCCGCCCTCGACGGCGATCACGACATGGCCGACACCACCCTCATTCGCGGCCGACAGGATAATGTCACCAACCTGGAAGCCGCCGGCAGGGGTGAGGTCCGAGTCATTCCACGGGACCTCGTTGAAGCCGTGCGACTCCATGCCCTGGCGCATGTTGCCGGTCCAGAAGTCGTTAATTTCGAGCAACGCGGCATGGCCCCACGGCACCCCGTAGGCGTGGTGGATGCCGTAGGAGATGGCACCGCACGCCAGGCTAGAGCAGTCCGCGTTCTGCGGGCTGGACACCCGACCATGGGCGTCGGCCGCCGCGTACCAGCTGCGCCGCTCAGGCTGGCTGTAGCCGACGTTCTCGCTGTCGCAGATGCGGCGGGCGATCTCGGCGGTAACGGACCCTACACTCACTTGCTCTCCTTGCTCTCGGTCTGGGCGGCCGTAAGGGCCGCCACCTGCTGCTCGGCGATCACTGCCCTGCGGGTCAGCGCCGCCACCTCCATCGTCAGCGCGTCGATCACGGCGAGCGCGTCAACCTGGCTGGTCTGTGCTTCCATTGTCATTTCTCCAATCTTCCGGGCGGGGGGCGGGGCCGTACAGCCCGCCACCTATAGACATGTCTCCGGGATAGAGGTCTCCGCCGCCTCCAGGCGATGGTTCTGGCGACGGCGGCCCCAGGTGCCACCGGGACTCTCGTGCGTAGTCTCGCATAACGGGTTCACCGACCTCATCCACGTCTACGTCAATCATGCGGGCGCCCTTGACCAGCACGGCCACGGTTGCGCCGGGAGTGCCGGTGACGTCGACCGCCCACTCCTCCGCACCGCTTCGGTCAAGGGAGGCGCGGGCACCGTCGCTGGCGAAGGCTACCCACGGAGCCTTGGACGAGGCGATGCGGGGCACGTAGTCAGGGAGCACCCAACGGGCGTGGCCCGCTGAGTCGAGCTCGATGCTCTCCCAGTACTCGATGCCGTCGTACGGGGACTCGGTGCAGGCGTGCTTCAGCCACAGCCCCCCGCGCCGGGCCGTCAATACGGGTACTCTCATGGAGAAGTTCTTGGTCCCGGTGATATGCACCCCGCTGTTCGCGATCCACACCTGGTTGCTCTGGGTGAACTGTATAGCGGTGGTGTTCTTATCCGCCCAGAACCGCGCCTGCGACTCGCCGAGGGTACGTATCTGCGCCTCATTCTTACCTACGTACAGCCGCGGCAGGTTGTCATTCTTAACTCCGTAAGAGAACCCAGTGTCGTTCATCCACCAGTACACAGACTGAGCCTGGAGATTCAGGCCGAGACTGTTGAACGAGAAGGACGCGTTGGCCTTAGGCGTGTACATGGCAATAGCCGAAGTCCCTACCGTCAGGTAGGGGGATGAGGTGCCAGCTTTCTTAGGTGCCGGCCCTTGAATTCTCAGAGCCGGGTCCCCGGTGGATGCCCTCCTCAAAGAGATTGTGCCGTCATACCAGTCATCCACGATCGAGTTGAACGACAGTCCGCACCCGTACCTCTCCCCGTTGTAGGTGTCGGTACCCGAGTCGCGGGAGAGGATGTCGTTAAACCACACCTCTGACCAGGAGTCTCGCCGCCCCAGACGGCCGTTGATGCTGATCTCGCCCGTCTGGGCGTTGACATCCAACGCCTTCCAGCCGTTGCTCGCGTAGACCTGCATGCCGTAGTTGGAGATCTTCAGGCCACGGTTGGAGACCGTGTCCGTCTGGATCGTGGCTCCGGTGATTACCTGGCCGTCGATCGCGCCACCCTGAATGTTGGAGGCGTTCACTGAGTTGGCGGCCAGCATCCCGGCCTTGATCTGCTCGAACTCTCCCTGCCCGGCGGTGACGATCTCGGTCCACACGTGGTGGGCGGTCGCGTTCACGAAGGAGGCGTTGCCGGTGACGGTGAGCTGGTCGGTGGTGATCTCCAGGAAGCGGCCGACGTCGGAGGCGATCTTCCGGGCCGTGATCTCGGCGATGTTGGCGGCTCCCGCGGTCAGTTTCCCCACGTCGAGGTTGCTGATCTGCTCGCTCGTGACCCGCATGCGCTCCCAGGTAGCACCATCCCACTTCCACTCCGCCACAATGTCGAGGGTCTGGGCATCCTGCACGCGACACGTGTCACCAACAGAAGCCCCATTAAACGGAGGTCTAGTGTCCGCGGTGCCGCGAATATAGAACACCTCACCCATGGACGTCTTGATGCGGCGAACAGTTGACTCCATCGTGGCGGCCGTGAGCTTGGAGACCGTCTTGGAGTAGTCATCCCCAGCCTCCTCCCACCGCCACCCCTTCGGCGAGTAGACGATCGTCGACCCAGGGGCGTCCCTAGTGTTCGACGGGGACGAGTGCCCAGGGGAGGCGAACGCCGGGACGGTCACATACTGGCCGCCCCGAGCTTCCTCAGGGGAGAGGAATGGCTTAGTGGGCCCAGGCATCAGGACACCCTAATGATGAAGGGGAGGCCGAAGTAGGGTGACCTCACGTCGATCGGCTGCGACCCGCCCACGGACGTCGCGATGGGGCTGCGGCCGCCGGAGTTGTTGCCGGTGGAGGTGAGGTACGTGTACCCGCTCGAGCCGATACCGATGTCCTGACCGGAGGTGCGGGCCTGGAAGCGGCGGGCAGAATCCTCGGACTCGCCAATCTCGTGAGTGTGTGCGGGCATCTGGTTAATAGACAGGGTGATGGTCGTGTTACCACCCTTGTTGCCGATGTTGTACTTACTGCCGTCACCAGAGCCGACAACGGACCGCTCTCGAATGTCGGGGATACGGAAGTTACTGACAGTGGTAGACCCGTAGGTGAGACCAATCACGGAGTACAGCTTCGCGTAAGTGTTCCGGTCAAGGAGGCGGCCATCGCAGCGCATCCACCCCTCCGGGTCCCGCTCCGCACCATACATCATGATCGTGCCGATCGGCGTCACCTTGTTCACGAGAGTCTTGATGCCCTCAGCGATCGCCTGGACCTGCTTCATGATCTCAGCGGGCTGGCCGTCAACCTTCGTCTCTAGGTTGGTCACCCCCTGGGTGGCGGCACTGATCCCGTCCTCAATGTGCGTCAGGTCGGCCGCGGTGATGCGGGTCTCGTTCGCGCCGAAGCCGTCCCTCCACTGTTTCGCTGCACTATAAGGCTGCACTACCTGTCTCCTTCCGCCCTGAGAACGAAGATCCGCCCATCAGGGGCAATCCACATGCTAGAGCCAATTGTCCCACTGTCCGGCGGCACAGGTCCAGACGAGACAAGGTTCGTAGCCACCTGAGTCATCGCATCCGTCAGGTGACGCATCTCCTTCAAGGTGCCTTCACGGGCCGCCTGCTGCATGGCGTCACTACCCTTGAGCTTGTCCTCGACCTGCTTCGCGATAGCGTCAGCGTCGATATTCTGCTTCAGCGTGATAGTCGCAGCCCTACCCCAGGCCGACCTGTTCCCGGCGCGGTCATAGGTGCGCATACACACCTCATACTCGCGCATCTCCAACCCGGCCAGGGAGATCCGCTGCACCGGGGTGGGCATAGTACTGAACACGCCAGGCGCCACGCCGGGGAGCTGCACGCTCACCTCAGCGCCCGCAAAGTCAGCGGGCATGGACTCCCCGTTCTCGCCGATCATCAGCCAGCCCACGTTAAGCACACCGAGAGTCTGCGACAGGCGCGGCACCGGAGGCACCGGGGGAGGCGTCACGTCCGTGGCGGTCGTGATAATGAGAGGCTGAGACCACGCCCCCACGCCATCCTGCGTCTGGGCCCGCACCCAGAACCGGTACTCCACCCCCACCTCGAGCGGCGCAATAGCCGCAGTAGTGGCCTCCGCACCCTTCGTCACGTACGAGCCGGAGCGCTCCGCACTAAGCTTTACGTTCTGCCATGAGACCTCATAGCCGGTGACATCCACCTTCGTTCCCAGGGTGTCGGCATCCACCTTCCCCCACTGGAGCTCCACGACTGCGGTAGGCCACCCGTCCTGGCCGACCACAGCCCTAGTGGATCCCGTTAGTCCCTGGGGTGGGACAGGCCAGTTCTTCGACACGGGAGGGTTCGGGCGCACCCCGGTACCGCTCGTGGTAGCGAGCCCCACGATGCCCTTCGTGCGCTTCGTGAGCCGCCCCAGGAGGCTATCCAGGACCGTCCCGAACGTGGTGTGCCCTGAAACCATCTGCTCCTTCTGGGTGACGCTGATCTGTGCGACCTGAAGGCGTTCCATGCCGCCCTGTCGCTCAACCATCATCCAGTCGCCCAGGCGGTAGTCCTGCCATGGAAGCAGGTGCACGTCAGGCGCCGCCCACTCGCGCTTGATCTCCTCCCTGACATGGGCCCCGGACTTCAGGGTGGCTTCCGCCACTAGCCTCGCGGTTGCCTCGAGCTCAACGCCGCCCGCCTCTACGACCTTCTCTACGCGCCGCATGGACTTCGGGGCGGTGTCATTGTGGATGAGCCACGTGCGGCCGGATTCGCCCTTCACCAGGACGTCGGTGCACATGTCAGCCCAGGTTGCCGCCTCCGGGGCCCCAGTGAGGGTGGTCGCCAGGGGCCATATCCTGGAGGCCGTGAGATCCCGGGCCTGCGTAGTGTCAGCGTTATAGATCTTCAGGGTGCGGCCCTGCCACACCGTGTCAATCATTCCCAGATCCCGGAGAGAGTCGACGATCTGAAGGATGCTGATAGAGGGGTCGAAGTAGAGGGTGACGACTTTCGCCCACCGCTGGTTGGCGGAGTCGGTCGTGGTGGTGGCGTCCAGGGTGAGGCCCTTGCCCCACCCTCGCTTTGTGGCTGCCTGCCAAACCGTGCCGATGATCTCCCCGGCGTTCTTGGACAGGAACTTGAACTTGCCTTCCTTGTCCTTCGCCGCCTCGGGGACGGACCAGACCAGCGCCTCCTTCATGTAGTCACTGACGTGGATGGCCTCAACCTTGCGGGAGTCCGTGCCGTCATTGACGAGGTTGTGTTCGGTCTTCTGGGTGACGAACCGGGCGTCAGGTAGCTCCTCCCACGTGTCGCCGTCGAAGGTGGCCTCAACAGCAACCTCAACCTCACCCTCAAGGACACTGCCACGGACGGCGGTAGGGCCGGGCGCGTACGACAGGGACAGGGTGGGAGCCTCGCCACGGGGGGTGGTGACGGTCATCTCCAGGACGTCCGGGACCACCCCGATACGTTCCCCCTGGACGGTGTAGGCGACCGCGCGGAGCTGCATGCCGGGGAAGTAGGTGCGCTGCATCAGTAGGCCCTCCTCGCCCGGATAGAGCCAGCCGTACCGGTGACCTGCAGGACGATCTTGCCCTCACTGTTGGGGGTGAGCTGGAACCCCTCGGGGGACATGCTGATCTCCGCCGCCCTGCTAGGGACACCCGGAACGGGCTCCCACCGTTCGGACACCTGCCTCCAGGCGTCATAGCGGGCCACGTCAATGAGGAGTCTCTGACCTCCCTCCATGGTGCCACGCCACGTGAGGGATGTCCCAGAAGCAACATCCTTGATGGTGCACGTGTTCGCAGTGGGAGCGAGCTTCAGCAGGGCGTCAGTGATCGGGGCCGACCCACCCGCAAGGCCGTCGAGGTTAGGGAGCGTCACCTCCACTGGGGTCACGTCGCGCCACACTCCGTCTACGGCCTCGAATATGACTGTCGTGTCGATCGCCCACTCCCCATACCTCCATGTTGGCTGGGCGATGCTCACGAGCCGCACGCGGGCCTCTCTGGGGTTAGCGCCAGCCGGGCGGTGCTGGAGCACACCCAGGGCCCCAGAGAGCCGCAGACGGGCCATGAGGGCCTGCCAGTTCGCATCCAGGGAGGCCCTGTCCTCCCCCTCGACCATGAGTGCGACAGTCACCTTGAACGTGCCGAACCTCGTGGCCGCCCCGTCGATGACGCCACTCCTGGAGGGGACCTCGGTGGACGTCAGGCGCGGCTCCGGCACGGCCGGCAGGAGAGTGCCCTGCATGACCCTCCACTTCCCCGGCTGGTCCAGGTCTACCCCATTCAGGTGATACTCGCTGCTCATACCCTAATCCTAGATGCTTGCGGCCAGGCGGATAGCGTCCGCGACCTCATCACGGGTCTTCGAGTCCCGCTGCGCCTGCGGATAGTTGTTGGTGATGTTGACTGTGGTGCCGCCAGAAGTACGGCCACCCTGCGTGGGGGCCTCGAGATCCATGTTACCGAACTGGCGCTTCACCGACTTCTCATAGTTCCCCGACACGGTAGCCGAGATCTCCGGCGCCACATCCCTGCTCAGGGTGTCGGTGAAACTCTCGAGGGAGTCCCTGACCGCCGAGTACTGCGACTCGAGGCCGTTAATGAAACCCTGCATCACCATCTGACCCGCGCCCTTAAGGATCACCCGGTCCACGGGGGCGGGGCCCTTCCAAGACGTCAACCTGTTAGTAAGGCCACCCAGAGACGACTTGACCGACCCGTACATGGACTTCAGGCCGTTAATGAAACCCTGGATCACGTTCTTACCCGCGCTGAGTAGCCACGACCCGGCGTTAGAGAAGATATTCTTGATGTTATTGGGCAGGTTCCTGACGAAGTTGACGGCCCGGTTAACCCCGGAGGAGATAGTGGACGTGATGGCGTTCCAAGCCCAGGACGCACCCTGCTTGATCAGGTTCCACCCGGCGGTGATGACGCTCCCGAGAAGGTTCCACGCCGCCCGGGCGATCGCCACGATCGCGGACCCGAAGTTGCTGAACGCGGACTTGATGAAGTTCCAAACACCCGAGCCGATCTGCTTGATCCCGTTCCACGCCTGAGACCAGTTACCCGTGATGATGCCCATGACGACATTGATGACTCCCTGGATCACCTTCATCATGTTGACGATCGTGTCCCGGATGATGTTGACAATCGGGATGACGATCGGCATTAGCGCCTGAACCACTGTCCCAATCAGCTGGAAAGCCGGGATCAGCAGCCCCATGATAGCCTCAACAATCGGCTGAATAGCAGGGACGATCGCAGCCAGAAGTTCGGTAATAATCGGCCCCAGCACGGCGAACAGCTCCGACAAGAGCGGGCCGAGCGCCTGAATAACGGGCATCAGCGCCGACGCCAGCTGGTCAATAATCGGCGTAAGGATCGGCACCAACTGCTGCAGCACCGGAGCAAGCTGCTCCACCAGCTGCGCCACCAGCGGAGCGATAGCCGCCAACAGGGTGCCAGCCACAGTAGCGATCGCCCCGAACGCCTCCCCCAGTGCGGGCATAGCCGGGGCAAGAGCCTGAACAGCCGTCAGAAGCCCCGAGAAGAACTGCACCAGCCCCTCCTGGAAGGCCGGATTCTCCAAGGCCGTCGCGATACCCTCCAGGGCAGTCTTCAGGGTCTCGCCGATCATAGGGAGGATCTGAGCCAGGGTCGGCTCCAGGGACACAAATGCCTGCCCCAATGCGCCCACACCCTCAAACGCCTTCCCCGCCGCCACAGACATCGACGAGAACAAGGACGTCAAGGTCGACTGAAACAAGGGGCCATTGACCGCGGCATTAGCCCTATCCAGGGCCGTAGCGATAGATTCGATCGGGGAAGACCCGTTCGCCATCGCCTTAAACAGGCCCGCGAGAATTCCGCCCAGGTCGACCGTAATGTCCTTCAGGGTGCCGAACGCCTTCGCCGCAGCCTGGATTGACTGGTCCATCTTCCCCGACTCGGCGGACTTAATGGCCCACTTCTCAAACGAGAGAGCGAGATCATTAGCCCACTGGGCAATATTCGGCAGATACTTAGCGCCAACCTCACCCATCGTGAGGAGCCCGTTAGTGAAAGCTGCAGCCCCGGTAGACCCCAGGCTAAGGGCCTGCGACAGGTAGGACAAGGACTGCTGGAAGCCCGGCAGGTGCCCGCTCGCCGCAGTCGCGATCGCAGCCGTCATCGACCCCAAGTGCGTCGCCACCGTCGCCAGGGCAGGAGAGAGCTCATTGATCGCAGTGTTGGCGAAATCCCTGATCGGCTGCGCCGCCTGCCCCCAGTACGAGGATGAGATCTGCTTCTGCAGCCCCTCGAACGCGGGGCTCAGGTCCCCCAGGACGGTCTTCGCGTCCTTCAGTGCGGCGATCAGGACGCCAGCCCCGGCGGCGGCGCCACCGAAGATGCCAGGCAGGGCCAGCAGGGCCGGGGTAGCCTTCGCTATACCCACGCCCACGGAGGACAGGACACCCATCCCCGCGCCCAGCACGGACACGGCACCACCAATAAGGGTGGCGACAGTGCCGATCTTCACAGACGCAGTATCCAGGTTACGCAGAAAGTCATTCAGGTTACGGCCGATCGACTCAAAGACGTTCCCCCCAGCCAGGGCCTTGAGCTGGGCCGCCACGCGAGCCACAGAAGCCTTCGCGAGACGCGCATGAATGTCCACCTTCCTAGGGCGGGTGAGGCGCTTCAGGTCAAACCTGGCCTTGCCGTCATCGAGGTCAGCGTTAACGGTGGCCTTACCATCAAGCTTATTCAGCTCATGCTTGAGCTTCTTCTTCTGCTCCTCCGACAGATGGGCATGCACGTCAACAATCGAGCGGAGCTTACTGATGTCCTTCTCAATTGCCGCCTTGGCCGCCTTATTTAGCTTCGGAGACGCGTCAATCTGAGCCTTGAGGGACTTGATCTTCTGCTCAATATCAGCCACCGACCGCTTATTGAGCGTCAGTTGCGCCTTAATGCTCCCGGCCGCCCCCTTCACCTCGCGGGACAGCTTCGCCAGGTCCGTCTTGTCCGTATTCAGGTGAACATTGGTGCGAATATCATCAAGCTTCTGCTCAATCCGCTTCTTGTCCTGCTCAGACAGGTTCGGGTTAACCTTGAGCTCAGCCTTCAGGTCACGCAGCTTCGCCTTCAGCTTCGTGAGCGACCCGGTATCGAGGTCAGGCTCGACCGGCATCTTGGAGTCGCTGCGGCGCACCTTCTCCTGCGCCTTCTTGAGCGACTCCTCATCAACATCAACCTCAGCATTAACCTCAACATCGAGGTCACCCACCTGCTTCTGGATGCGGCGGAGCTTCTTCTTCAGCTCGTCAGCGAACTTAGAGAGATCGGGGACGACCTTGACTCCGAGCTTACCGACAATACCCTTACCGGCCATCCCCTAACCTCTCAACCTAGAGCCCCGAACAGGGCCGCCATCGCAGCAGTATCCTTACTCGATACTACCGTACTCGCCTTAACAGTTCCGGGCCTGGGAGCCACCTCAGAGTCCTTAAGATACGCCCGCCCGCGGCCACTGGCTGCCTTCGTCTGAAGACGCTGACCGTCAAGCAAGGCATTCAGCCTCTCCGAGTCGGCGGAGTAGCCGAACCACTGCGGCCCCCCCAACTGCTTCGCCCTGTACAGCGACCAAGGCTCGTAAGAAAGGCGCTCAAGCAGTGCCTCCACGAGACGAACCCTGTAGCTGCCGTAGACGTCGATGCGGTAAAGCGCCCAGAAGTCCGCGGCAGCATCAGGGTTGTCCCGGAAGTAGTCATCTACTGCTTGGCGCCTGTGGCTTCCCCCGCGTAAGCGGTAGCCAGAGTGATAGCCCCCTCGATACCGTGAGTACTGAAGAAGCGGGTCCACGCATCCAGGTCGGCGATGTAGCCGTTGTCCTCAAGGAACTCGGTCATGTCAGCCAGAACGGTCATGTTCTCGTCAGTGAACTCGTCTGAGTCGTCAACCATGGGCAGCACCTTCGCGGTGAGGCGGAGCCGCTGGGAAGGACGGAGCGTGTCGACGGGCTTGAAGATCTCGTGCCCCTCGATGGTGTCGAACTCGGGGACTTCATTCTTGGTGGAGGCCATTGCCTTCTCCTTCTGCTGGGGCGTAATGGGGTGTTGCCGTCCGGCCACCACACACCCCTACATGATGGCCGGACGGAGATCATCAGTTGACAGTGAACTGCTTCCCGTCGGACGCGCCGACGTTGTTGGTGACCACGACGTTGACCGCGCCGGTAGCGCCGCGCGGCACATAGGTGGTGATCTGGGTGGCGGAGTCCTTCTCGAAGGTCGCCACCTTGTCGCCGAACTTCACCTCGCGGACACCATTGAAGTTGGTTCCGGTGATGGTGACCTTCGCGCCAACCGCACCAGCGGCAGGGGCCAGGGTCGTGATGGTCGGCTTCGCCGTGCCAACACCGGTGACGGTGCGCGGCTCGAGCATCTGGACGCGAGTCTTCCCCGACGGGGGAGACAGCAGAGTCCCGGAGATCTTCACCTCACTGAAGTTGTCCAGCGAGAGGGACGGCAGGTTACCGGCCAGGGACACGCGGCGGAACAGCATACCCGACACGAGCAGGCCATCCTCGATGACGATAAGGACGGCGCGCTCACTCGAGTTGTCCAGCTCGACATCCCAGCCACCCTTCTCGGCATCATAGGTGGAGCCGGGGAAGGCCACGCGCATGACATCCTCACCGAGGTTGACGGCGTTGATGGTCACCTTGTTGGTGACATCCTCGCGGGTGGAGCGGACACCCTGGCGATCCCAGGTCCGCTTCGTAGAGGTGTCGCCGCCGTCGGTCTCCACCTCAATCAGGTTCTCACTCGAGGTGTCACCGAGCCACGTCCACCCGACAGACTCGAGCGTGGTGCCGTCACCAAAAGTATATCCCCACAGGTTCGGGGCAACAGTGTCCACATTACCAATGTAGACGTGCCCCTTACCCGCGATCTGAATCTTACTGTTTCCGAGGTTAGCCATCAGGCCCCCTTCCTGGCCGTCACCTGAAGGGACGAAACCATGTTGATGTAGTCTGCCGTGGTCCCCATATCCGTTTCCGGTGTGGGAAGCTGAGTCCACTCCAGGTAAGTCGCCCAGCCCTCAGAGGTAATCATACCGCCCCTCCAAGCCTTATCTACAGCCTGAACCAGGGCGTCAGAAGCATCAGAAACTTCATCCCCGTCCGGGCCGGTCATATAGAGTCGCGCACGAATCTGGGTGGCCGCGAACCTGGGCCCAGACGGGTGCGTACGCGCAATAGTCATCTGCACCCTGCATACGAGCTCATTCATTGGGTCGTCCACGTCACCGTGGGTGCGCCAAACGATCTTCTCGAGGATAGGCCACTCACCCACACCACGGGCGGCAGCATCCTTCATGTACCGGTAAATGAACGGGAGAGGATTAACGTAGGCCACTAGAATCCCCCATTATCCCGGACGACCCCGCGAAGGATGTTGAAGCCAGGAACCCAGGTGCGATACCGGGCGCCCTCCCGCCCAGTGCGGCGCCCCTGACGGTCCTGATACACATAGTGGCCGAACTCCGCGGCCGCATCATGGTCGGTGGACGGACCGATCGTGTAGTCCACCTTCCCCTGCTCCATGCTGTATGAAGCAAAAAGCTCGCCGGAGTCGACGTGCGCAGAAGCAGCAGCCTTCACCTCCGCAAACACCTTCGCCGCCGCCGCAGCAAACTCCGGCTGGCGAGCAACAACCTCCGCAATATCCTCGTGGGTGCGCTTATTGTCGTAGGCGTGGATCACTTCGCCACCGCCCCCAGGGTGTCGCAGCGAACACTGAAATGGCGCGTCATCGGCGAAGCGTCATAGGTCAGCGGCTCGCCAGCCTGCTGGAAAGTCTTCCCCTCCAGAGATGGGGGACCTTTAATGATCTTCACCCATGAGTGGGGGCCGCCCGGCCACTTCCGGCCAGTCCCCATAATCTTCAGAGTCGTCTCATCGGTAAGATCGCCACGGATAACACGGTTCTCCGTAGCCTTCAACGCGTTACCAGCGGAGGGCTGCACAAGAACCTTGTCGACATAGAACGTCTCACCGGGCGTGTAGCGACGCCCGGTGCGCCCCTCAGACACAACCGCGACAGTGACTTCCACTGCGTGAGGACCATTCTCCAGGTAGCGGCCGCGGCGAGGCCGGAAGGTCACCATGTGGTACGCCACCCCTCCCACCGCTGCAACCCCAGCTCAGGGGCGGCTGGCTTGTCAGGGACCGAAGCCCGCCGGAAAGACATCAGGAACCTCTTCGACACATCCGGGGACCACTCCCCGCCACGCCGGTTCCGGGCATACCCATCCAGGACCGGGGCCGCGCTACCCCACCCGCCAGCGCCGCCCTCGAGAGCCTGCCAATCCCGCTGAGTGATCTCCAGGAGGCCGGAGGCGACGGCCTGATTCACCGAGTAGGTGTAGGTGCCCTCAGTCTCATACTTGTAGAGTCCGCCGCCGGGTGCACGCAGCACTCGCGCGACAGCCTCACACTCCACCATGATGAGAGCCACCCGGAACGGGTAGTCGACGCGGCAACGATTAACAGCATCAGGCATGCGAAGGAGAATAAGAGCCTCAGCGCGCTCAAGGAGGGCATCAACCCACCTTGCCTCATCATCCTCGAGGTCGCGCATGAGCGTGCGTTCGACGTCGAGTCTCTCCGCTACGGTCACTTCTTCTCCTTCCTAGGTGTCACCCGTGGGGCGAGAGTGTTGTAGAACCCTCGCCCCACGGACTCATCAGCCGGCCTTCTTCGTGATCTTCACGAACGCCTGCGGGTCGCGCAGGACCCAGCCGAAGATAGCCTCAACACGAATCGCGATACGGTTCGTGCCGAACAGGTCCATCCCGGCAGCGTACTGATCGGCGGTAGCCCAGGTGAGGCCCTCAACGAAGCCGAGACGCAGGTTCTCCTTCAGGTCACCACCGAAGCCCAGCAGGTTCGGCTCAGACACCTTGCCGCGGCCGTTAACAGCCTTGTGATATACGGCGGGGATGCCCAGGACGCTGGTGAACTGGTCAGCCAGGTTCGGGGACGCCTGGTAGAGCGGGCGACCGAAGCCGTCGGTTGCCCCCATGATGATGGACCGGAACTTCGGCGACAAGAGGAACTCGTTGAAGTCGTAGTCGGCCTCACCGTCAGTGTTCACAACCTTGTCGTAAGCCGCAGCGAGCTGCTTGCCGAGGTAGCCAGTAGTATCGAACTTGGCGGGATCCAGCTCCACAACATTCGTGGTGGATGACAAGGACTCCTTGCCCGCCAGGGCAGTTCCCGTGAGAGCGTCCTTGCCGTGAATGACGGCAGTGTCGATCGAGCGGGCGATAGCCTCAGCCAGCTGATCCTCCAGGTCATCGAAGGCGTTCAGGGGGTTAGCCATGAGCGCCTCCTTAGAGATCGACACGATCGCAGCAGTCTTGACGGGACTGAAGGTCTTCAGGCCGACAGAGACGTCAACGACAGGCTTGTCGGCGCTCTCCTGGACGATACCGGCGACAGGCTGGCCAACCGGCAGACTGACCGCGTTACCGGCCAGGGAAACTGGGACGGTGCCAGCGACCTTCTGGACGATGGAGCCAGCGAAGGCCCGCTTCCAGATGGGGGCAAGCACCTCCTTCGGGAAGCCCTCGGCGTTACCGCCAGCGGTAAGCTTTGCGATGGTTGCGACCTTGGCAGCGTTGTCCGCCATTCGCGTCTCCTTCCTGCCTGACCGGCAGAGTTGTTCTAGATGTTGCCCCTGTCAGGCAGGGGATTACTCGGCGAGCCCGAACATGCGGAGGATGGCGGTCTCGCGGTCCTCCGAGTCGGAGTCGACCTGTGCGTCTACCGCGGGGTCGCGGGGGCGCGCAGGGGTCTTGCTGGTGAGCTCCAGGAGGGTGGACACCTGGTCTCCCCACCCGGACTCGTCTCCGTGTAGGAACTGGGCGTACTTCGAGGGGAGGCCGGCGTCACGGATCAGGGAGTCCTTGGCTGCGGTGTCACGCAGGGCCTTGATCTCCTCGTCCTTGTTGGCGAGTATCGCCTCAAGGGCACCTAGGCGCTCTTTCAGGGCGTCGAGCTCACTGGGAGTGCTGGGCGCCTCGGGGGCGCTCTCAGCCTCCTCAGGGGCAGCTGGCACCTCCTCCTGCCCGGCGGCCTCTGCGTCAACATCGCCCTGGGGCTCCGGCGCGGGGGTGGCCTCCTCGGCAGGGGTACCGGCCTCGCCGGATGACTCGGTGGGGGTGTCAGCCATTCCTTCTCCTTTGCTCCTGGTAGAGGCGGCGGTTCATGGCCCGTAGCGCCTCGTGCCCATGAAGGTCATGGGCCTTCACTACCTCATTGTACAGTTGTTCGAATCTAGCATGCTGCTCTTTGCCCGGCCACGCTCTGGACGTGTAAACCGCGACGCACACACATCGACAGTTGTTATGGAACCTGTTGACGCCAACGCCGGCTGTTTTAGACGTCTTGTAGACGGGGCCGCGAGAGGCGAGCATTGCGCAGAAGCCGCACGGCCCATTCTTCGAGGGGGTAACAACCCGAGCCCACGCAAAAGGCCTGGCGATCAGTGTCCCACCCTTTGAACGGCGGTACTTGTCCGGGAGATCCTTCAGCGCTTCCGAGTCCCTATACTTCTGAGTCAGCATCCCCTCGGACTCGAGTTCTTTGATGGCCTTGTCGACGCGGTCCGCGACCTCATCGAATACGTCAACCCAGTTCCTCCGAGGGCGGCGGCGGCGCTCGTGCTTCTTGACTTCCCGCTCAATCTGCTCGGCCTGCTCCTTGGAGAAGGAATCGAGGTCATCGGCGATCCGCTCGAGGTCGTCGAGGAGCTCAGCGACGTCAGGAGCGTCATCCACAGCGTCATTAACTGTGCGCCTAGACGCCGCATACACGTGGCTAGTGAGCTCCGCCTGGAGAGCCTTGAACGCCTCCGGCTTACCGGAGCGGGCCTTGGTGGACCTGATCGCGTAGCGCACCGAGTCGGGGCTGTAGCCCGGCTGTGGGGGGATCCACGCCTCATTCGCGCCATGCGCCCTGGCCTGCCCCCGTAGGAACAAGGCCGTGGCCGCCCACGCCTGGCGTCTTGCGGTCCACACGAGAGGAGTGATCGCCTCGCCCAGCTCCTTCTCTGAGAGCGTCACCGGATTACCCTGCAAAGGGGCGGTGGCGTCACCCAGGCGCCTCTGGAAGGTACGGGCGATAGTGGTCAGGAGGGCCCTGAAGAGCGCGAGGGTCACTTCTTAGCCTCGTCCTTGTCGCCGGCGGGGTCCTCTTCCTCGTCACTGTCCTCAGGATCCTCCTCGTCCTCCTCCTGCGGGCCGATAGGGAGGATCTGGCCCGCCATCGAATCCAGGTCGTTCTGGCGGCGGTTCTCGCGCTCCATCTGCTCCGGAGACAGGTGCATGAAGTCCCGTGCAGTCTCAGCGCCGATAACCCCCTGAGACTCGGCCTGCATAGCGGTAGCCATCTGGGCGCTCGCCGACGGTGCCGCGGCGTCAGCCCACATCACCTCAAGGGTCTCCAGGCCCTCGGGTGACTCCCCGTTCATGACTGCGATAATGCGGGCGATGCGCTCGAGGGCGTCACTGAACTGGCGCTGCTTGTTCTCGGCGCGAGCGATCAGACGATCCTTCGCAACACGCAAAGCCTCAGCAGATGTAGGGTTATTGTCGGCGGCCACACCCATCATTGACGGCGGAATGCCCGTCATGGCTGAGATCTGCAACGCGTAAGTGCGGTACGTGTTCGTGAACGTATCCAAGGACGCACCGGTCAGCTGCTTCACATCAGCCCCAGTGGGGGCGGCCAGGAGCGCGCCAGCATAGTTCTCCATGCGGTTACCGCCGAACTGCCCGTTCATCGCGGCCGCCGCCTGCTGCCCAGCCAGCATCCGGTCAGCGCCGTCACCAATGAGGAACCTCAGCGGGAAAGCGGCAACCTCCTGCCCCATCTGGAGGTTCGTGAGAGTCCTGGAGGCAGCGTCAATGACCGTCTTCAGCTCCTTCAGGTCAGACCTGCCGTACCGGTCACGGAGACGAGCTCTGTTGAACATGGGCACGATCGACGCGCCCCACGGGTCACTCGTAGACCAGTCGGACACCCACCGGGTGCCTACCTGCCTGTAGGCGGTCATGCCGTCAGGCGTGTAGTACGAGGCGCACTTCACACCATCACCCGAACGGTAGACAGCCACCCCCTCAATCACGTTCCCGAAGTGGTCGATACGGACACCGGCGTGACGCGAATCCAGCGCGCGAACAGACGGATGCTCATGATCCTCATCAGCAGGAGACAGCACCCAGAACACGGACCCGGCAGCAAGAGCCTCAGCCGCCGCCAGATTGAACTGAGAATCCATGTCATTGGCCTGCCACACAACACGCAGGTCACGCACCAGTCCCTTGCGCCCATCATCCGCGATGATGAACCCAGCCGGAATAAGGACCTCAGTCAGGACGTCAATAGCCATCTTCGCGAACGGCGCCTGCATCTCCAGCACACGCGCCTCCGGCGGGATACTGATACCCAGGGCATCCAGGCGCTCACTCTGCTCATAGTACGTCTCAAACGACTCCGGACGATAAGCGCCACCCTCAAAGCCGGAGAGCATCTTCTCAAAGCTCACACGATCACCGTCCACGCACCAACAGGCTTATTCATGTCGGCCCACTCCTTGCTGCTCTTGACGTACCTATACAACATTCTAGCGCCGATCATGCACACAGCCAGATCGATCTTCTTAGAGGACTTCGGGGACTCCTTCTTCACCGACCAGCGCCCCTTGAACTCATTCACGCGACAGTTAGACACGTGCTCACCCAGGGCAGAGTCCCCATCGTGAGTGAACGCCTGCTGCTGGATCTCCGTGAACGCCGTCTCCGCCGCCTCAGCGAACTGGTAGGCGTGGGAGCGCATGTCCCATGCGATCGGGGACGCGGACATTCCCCCACGCACGGCAGGGACGATCAGCCGATCACCGAAGTCCTCGGGCCAGGCTGTGCGCGTGAACGACTCCCACTCCCGGACGTCAGCCCAGAACGCCACCACGTTATACGTGTCGAACGCCCGCCTGACCCCCGCATCCACGGCAGCCACATTCACCACACCAAGGGGCTTCTCCGGCTTCCAGTGGCCAATCTTGAAGATGTGCCCATCCTCCATGCAGCAACCCACAAGAGCCGTATGGTCATTGGACTTAGACCCGTCGAAGAACATGACGATCTTCTCCCCAGGCTCCACCTTCCGGTCAGGCTTACGGAGCTGAGTCCACTCCTCCAGAGTGATCCAGGACGCCTCCGCTGCGTTCGGCCTGTTCAGGAAGAAGCGGATAGACCTCGACTCCGGATACTCCGGCGACCAGATCTGCTCCTTAATCGACTCCAGATTCACCCACGGACAGCCCTCATACACATACTCGAGCGCCTGAGTAAGGCCGACCTGACCCTCCTCGGGCTCATCGGTCAGAACCGTGTTCGGAGGGGCGATCCGGGCGTCGTAGAGGATCTTCGTCTTACCCCTAGTGAGGCCGTCCTCCTGGTCACACCACGCCTCAAAGACCGCCTCTGCGGACGACTGCTCACCCGGAACCCACGCGTTGCAGGTGCCCATGAACCGGCCGCCCATCTTCGCTGCGTTCTGCTGAATCGTCTGCAACATGGCCGGGCCGCCCTGGGCGGGGAGCCAGTGCTCGAGCTCATCGCCCACGACGAAGGACACCTCGCCACCCTCCATGGAGTGGGCGGAGGAGGTCATCTGCTGAAGCTTCCCCCCGCCTGGCGTCTCAATGAACGTCTTCGCCACCTCGAGGTCGTACTTGCGGGCCAGCGGGCCTTTCTTCTGACAAAACGCCCTGACCATTCGTATGGTATTGGCGGTTTGGCTTTCCGACGTAGCTACGATCTGCACCAGCGGCATGCTCATTGGCTTCGCGCGCACCCCAAAAGGCTCATGACGATCAAACCCGTCATACCGGCACGGACCAAGAAGTTCAAACAGGCACATAGCCGCAGCGAACGGGGAATTGTGGGTCACCACCATCGTCTCCCCGGTAACGTAGAGACCATCCTCGGCAGCCACGGTGATGCAGCGGGCGTCCACTGGAGCGACCCTACGCACATCCTTGATTACGCGAGGTATGGGCTTCCGGCGCTGCTCCTTCACCCTCGCCGCGCGGCGCGGCAGGGTGACAAGAGTCTGATGCCTGTAGGGCTTGAAGTTGAGTCTGTAGCGGAGACCAGTGACGCGCCCGTAGAGCTTTGCTTCCGACTCGCGGACGTTCACCTTTACGCCCATAGAGCGGAGCAGGAACGCCATGCCGTCAGCGATCTGCTTGCGCACCTGACAGTACTCTGCCTCCCCGTTCTTCTGCACATAGCCGTCGGAGTCCATGAGCCCCTGAATCAGCGCCCTACGCTGCCCCACGGAGGCATACAGGTACTCCTCGGGGATGTGCTTGTTCTGGAGTACGCCAGCCTTTCTGAGGTCGCCAGAGAGACCCAGGATGGTGAACTTGCGGGCACGGCCACCTTCCTTCTTCTGCCGAAGCGCACTGAGCTCATATCCGGCCGCTCGGCATCGCTCTCGAACATGCGGTATGTCGTCCACGTCTGCTGTCGCCTCGCCATTACTAGAAGTGCCGTCGCCGAGCCAGTACCCCAGGACCCACGGGTCGACAGGCAGGTCACATTCTGGAAACTCGAGGGGCTCAGTCTCAGGGAGGGCGAACTTACCCACCCCAGCCTTCGTTGCCTTCGTGGAGCCCTTCGTGAGGGGGCGGTCGAACACCAATCCCTCGCGAGCCATGGTGCGCACATCTAGGGTGCGGCGCTTGCGCTTCGAGGTCCCGACAAACTCATCTACTGTGAACAGGTGCTCGCCTGTGACGGTGAGGGTCGTCCCATCGGAGATTTCGACCTCCCAGGTATCCCATTGGCCCACTGGGTGCACCTGCGTAATCATGGTAGGCTTACCGGACGGATGGAACACGTAGTCGCCGACAGCGAGGTCACCGAACCTACGCCATCCAGCTGTCGTTAAGATTGCGTTAGTTAAACATTCAGCTTTCCCGGAACCCTTCGCCAACCTTCTAATTCCCTGCCTGTACACAAAGGAACCCTTATGATTCAGGGCGTAGAAATGAGCAAGGAACTCGATCTGCCTATCAGTCGGAATGAACGGCTGCCCCGCCTTCGGCCCATTCGGCTGAATCAGGTTGTCCATCATCCACGCCGCAGCATGGTAGCCGAGAGTCCTCTCGGGGAGCTCGAGAGGGAGTGTGTCGGTCCGCTCCCGCGGTGCAGGGGGCGTGTCGGTCACTTCGCTGCCCGAGCCTTCGTCCACGCCTGCAACGCGACCACGCCGGCCGACTCGGCCTCAGACTCATCAACGCGGTTGATCTCGATCTGAACCCTGCGGCGGTCCCCCTCAGTGAGAAGCAAGGACGTGAGCATCGTGTTGACGGCCGCCAGCATCGTGGGAGAACGCCGATCCTGCATCTTGTAATTCGACAAGTCATCACAGGTGGAATAGAGAACAATCCAGTCCGACGGCTCGTAGTAGCGAGTGAACGTCGACTTCTCCACGGACTTCCACAGCTTCTTCGCGATGGGGTGCCAGTCAGGATCCGGCTTGGGTGGCTTCACCTGCTCGGCCACCACATTCACGGGCTCAACGCCACCATCAAGCTTCCTGGCCTGCGTAGTGCGGTGCCCCTCAGTGCTGCGCTTCGGGATCGGTCCCTTCACTCCCATCGTCGACTCTCCTACAGGTATCCGGGGTGCCTACTCTTCGGCCTGGGGCCTCGAGCCTTGTTGCCTCGATTATAGCGACGCTTCCTGGCTTCTACCGACTGTTGCTGCGTGCGCAGCATATGGCAGTGCTGACACAACGCCCTAAGGTTGTCCGGCACGTGCGGGCCGTCAGGGATAATATGGTCCACCTGATTAGCTGGGTTACCACAGAATACGCACAGGCCACCATCCCGCCTCAGGACCACTCGCCGGATCTTGTCCCAGTCCTTAGGGAGCTCCTTACGGCGCCGCGACTGCTTACCCCAAGACATCGACACCCACACCCTCAATGCGGGCCAGCACATAGACCCCCGCCAGCTCTTGCGTGAGGTCAGTAAAAGCACTCTCGGCGTCAGTGCGTGCAGTGACATACTCGTCCCACGCCCGTTCAAGGAACGGATCGCCATCCTCGAGGCCTTCAAGCTCCTGGAGGTCCACCCAAGCCTCCTTAAGGCGCTCGAACACTCCACGAAACCTGCCTACGCTCGAGATAAAAGAATCAGCACTCACGACATAACCTCCAATGTCACATGCACACCCATGTCATACCGGTCAGTGAACACCAGCTCCAGGTACTCCTCAACACCCTCCTGCGCCTCACCAACCCGGATGACGGCGTCATCCTGATCAGCGTTACGGCGATGATGTGGCACATCGTACGCGCCAACCTGGTGCGCCGAATCGAGCGCATCCCGGAGCTCATCAACCGCGCAATCGAGGGATGCGACAAGCATCCGCACATGAACCTCACTGAGATCATCCACGTTCACCGCACGTCACCCGGATAAACCATCGACACACCCTCCCCGTTCGGGGATCCCTCACGGATGTCGAAGAGGAAAGCAGGCTTGGCTACCTTGCCCCCGAAGTAGGCGTGATGGATCGACAGGTAGTCGCCGGGGTACACGTAGAAGTCTGGCTGCCCCTCATTCTTGAACACCCACGTCCCCTCATTGGTGCGGTCGGGGTGGCGGTCACAGAGGATCACGTCAACGTCAGGGTTGCTCTTGTCGCCGTAGACGAGGAGATAAAGCACAGGGGTGTCCTTTCACCAAATGTTGGAGCGCTTGTTCGAGGGGAGGGGGCAGGGCTCAATACAAGGGTGCCCCTGTGCCGCGAGCTCAGCAACCGTAGGGCCAACAGGGCGGCGACTCTTAGCACACAAGGCGCAGACCCCGTTCCCGGAGTACAGGCGAGTCTCAGGGAACTCAGTGACGCTGGTGCGCGGAGGGCGCATGCGAACACCGCAGCGCGAGCAGTAGTGCGCCTCACTCCAGTCCATGTGCGTCTTAGCTGCGCCGTCCTGGCCGCGGCGCTTACGCCGGTAGCAGGAGTTGCAGATCCCCTTCCCCCCGTAGGCGCGAGTGCCTGGGTGGTCAACGAGTGTCGTTCGGGGTGCGCGCATCTGGTGGTCGCAGACCTTGCAGTACTGGGGGGTGTTCTCCCAGTCGATCTTCATGAGGCGTCCTTTCGTTGGCTGACCAACGCAGTCTATCACGCCGGAGCCCTTAGGGCAAAAGGCGGGGCCCGCCTTGGCATACACGAGAGGAAAGGAAACTCAATCGTGACCCATCAAGGCGGGCCCCTATCAGCACGACCAGCATAGCCGCACTCAGATGCGACAGTCAACCCTCCGGAAAACCCAGACAGTTCACCCTCGAGGCCGTGTAAGCCAATCTGAGCGCCTTTCACGACCCCAGGTAGGCCAGCACCCACGCCCCACCCTGTTCGGCCGCCAGAGAGCCACCCAGGGGCCTTCCCGGGCCGCGAGCGCCCTCGCCGCCGGGCCGCAGCCGCCGCAGAGCACTCTTGGTGAGCGTCAACCAACTAGAGATGCTCAACCCAACTCAACCAACCACCCAACCCACTGCTTGACACCAGAGCAAGGAAGGAGAAGGGGGCACGTTCCGTCTCGGTACAGCAAGGAGGGCAAGGACAACGAGGAAGACTCTGAACGCTCCAACACGATCAGGCGACCAAGGATCAACAAGAGCCAGGTACGTGACTAGCCAACGAACCATCTCTTCGTCCGTGCTCTCGTGGGCCAACTGGGCCGAAGGCCAGGGCGACGACCAAGGACCAACGGTCCGACGGTCGGAGCGAAGCGACGATCAAGGCTTCGCGCGCATGCGCGACTATAGAAATTCCCTTGAGTACTTCCTTTAAGTACTTAGGGTGCATGCACGTGCACAGGTCTGTGCATGCACGTGCACAGGTCTGTGCATGCACGTGCACAGGTCATACTTATGCAGGTTGACACCAATCCCCCCATCAACTAGCATCATCCCCATGGAACACATCGACCTTCGCCGCAACCGAACCGACATCCCCGACATGAACGACGGGCTCACCCCGCTCGTAGCCAAAGGGCTCGCCTACCAGGTAGGGGAGGCCATCCGCCGAGCCCGATACCGCAGCGACGCCGGGACTGACCTACCAGTAGTCCCCGAAGCTTCACTGCGAGGCATAACCGAGCAGTACCAGGATTTCTATCTCGCCGCCCTCCAAGCCATCGCGGGAACCCACATGGCAAGGCCACCAAAAGCCACCCCCCTGATCATCCGCTACACGTGGACACCACCCGCGAAGCACGGATTCGCCATCACAGTTGGCCGCATGTACAGCGGCTCCACGGTCTCCGCCCGCCGCACCAACAGGCTCCGCAAGTACGGACTCATCACCACCCGGGGCCACTCAAGCACCTACGAAGTCAACTTCCTTGCAATGCACCCATACATCGCTGAAGCGTTCACGATCGGGCTCATCCACGCCGCCGACCACTGCGGCGTAGAGCTCCCCGGCCACCTCGTGCGCAGCTACCTAGACGCAGCGCAACAGGCCGCGGAAGCCAAGTGCGCAGAACTTGGCGCAACACTGCACGACAAGCTCTACCCAGCGCACGACTAAAAGCGTGGGGCACCAGGCCCATGCTAGCCTGGTGCCCCACTAGAGAACACACAAGGAAAGGATACCATGCGTTACTGCGAAGCGGAAGCCGCCGCCCTCCAAGACCTCAAGCACAGCACCAAGATCGTCGCCCTCATCCTCGCTGCACGCACTAGCGACAACACTGCCGACTGGCCTGGCCGCTACGTCTCATTCCCGAGCATTGACACCCTCATAAGGGACACCGGCCTCCAAAAGCGGGCCCTCTATTACGCCCTCAACGAGCTCGCCGACGCCAATATCATCCGCATCTACAAGGACCGTCGTCCTGGAGCCCGCTGGGACCACAACGTCTACGAGTGGACTGCTACGGAGTCCCCGAACTACAAGCCAGACTGGAAGAAGGTAATAGACCAGCAGCAGGACGCCGTAGGGTCGCGCCTCACCGATGAAGGCTGGGAGTACTGCCGCACCCACAACGTCGGCCCTAACATCGCCGCCGAGAGGAACCCGCACCTCGTCCTCCCCCAGGCCGCCCCGTCCGTCATAGACGTGGAAGAGCCTCAAGAAGATCACGCCGAGCAGCCGACCCTCATCGACACACCCAAGCCTGACACTCGCGCCGCATCTGAGGGCTCCAATCCACCGAAGAAGGTCAAGAAGACCGCCCGCAGCACCACCATCCCAGAAGACTGGACCCCCAGCGAGAAGTGCCTCGCCTACGCCCGCGAACACTACCCTTTCATGCCCGTCAGCACCGAGGCCGAGAACTTCCGAGACTACTACCTGAGCACAGGCACCAAGCGCATCGACTGGGATGCCACATGGCGCACCTGGTGCCGCAAGGGCAACATCATTGCGAAGGGTGCGTGGACGCGCCCTCCGGCCTTTGGGGAGGTCCAGGCCGCACCGGCCATCAATCCCGCCACCGGCAAGCCGGTGACCCGAGATGACTTCGGGTACGCCTGCCTCGACATGGGCATCGACCCCAACCTCTACATCAAGTTCTGGAAGCCTCACATGGGTCTCCCCAGTGATCCCAGATGGCCCACCTTTGCGGCTGAGATCGACAGGCACTGCGGCAGGGCTTGACAATCCTGTCTCACCCTGTCTACGCTGACAGCCGTCAGCACGACAGAAAGGAACACTCCATGCTCACTCCACGCCAAATCCTCCACGCCACCGCCGCCGGCCCCAACAACTGGCTCTCCCTCATCGTAGACGACCACATCCAAGTCGAACCCGCATCAGCAATCAGGCTGATCGCCAGTGCAACAAGAACAGGAATCAACCCCACAACCCCGGAAGCCGCATTCGCTAGCCTCGGCAAACTCACCACCGCAGCCATCATCCTCTCCAACGCAATCGCCACCAACCAGACAATCTCCGCCCAAAAAGTATTCATCCGCGCCCGAGGCACAGCAAAAAAACTCGACGAACGCTCACCGCTCCCCAGCATCACAGAGGACGCCACCACGCGAATCTCACACGCGGCATCAACCTTCAACGCCAATGCGGGAACGAGAGCTCTCTGCATGCTCCTCATTGACGTCATCCGCATCGCCAACCACATCACCAAAGGCTAACCAATGAAAACACTCACACGATCCGGTCAGATTAAATGCGGCGACCACGATCTAAAGGCAGAAATCACCTTCACTGAACGGATCTGCGAGAAGATCATTGGCGACCAACAGATCCCCCTAAAAGAACCACCCGAGATCATCATAAAATGCGTAACCTGCGGCCGAGAGGCAACCACGCACCACTTCACCGTCGACACGCGACTAATTGAAAGAATCTTCCAATGAGCACCTGGCCCACAGAACCCCTCATACGCATCGACGCAGGTGAAGTAGACGGAAATCCGATCAGAAACGCCCTCGCCAAACACGAACCACACTACAGCGGCGACCACCCAGAAACCTACGTCATCGCCACCGGCCCACAAACAGGAGACCCCATCATCCGCGGACACGAAGGCGACGGCATCTGGGAATGGACGGAAGTCATCCCAATCCCCGCACACACCATCGAACTACTGGCCGCAGCGTTCTTCGACACAAACCTCCCACGGCCGCAATCAGCCGCACTGCAAGCCGTCACCTCATACATCCACCCATTCGTCAAGCAGTCCCTCCTATAACCCACACCCCGCCACACATGAACACCGAAACCACCATCCTCAACATCGCCCTCAGCGGCGACCCAAACGCCCTCATCGACCTCGACAACATCCACCCCCACCACTTCGCAGACACCCGCAACGCCGCCATCTGGCGACTCATCGAAGACTACAAGACCAAGAACCCAGGACAAGGCCTCACCCGCGAGCTCCTCCTCGACAAACTCCCCACCATCACAGACGCCAACGTCACCCCCGACTACCTCCTAGACATCATGGACCTCACGGCAATCGCACACGGGGCACTCGCAGGCGTCTACGCCAACAAACTCATCGACAACACCGCCCGCCGCCAACTCGCAGACGCCTGCACCCGCGGCCTCCAAATCATCGAAGCCGGAGAAGACCCCTCAAACGCAGAAGCCACCATCCGCGAGCTCCTCAACCAAGTCTCCACAGGCTCCACAGCCCTTGTGGACAACAACCAGTGCCTTACTCAGCTCTCAGACTTCACCACCAAGCAGACACCATTCACCCCCACCCCCTGGCCCGACCTCAACCACATCATCGGAGGCTGGAAACCCGGCGGCCTCTACGTCATCGCCGCTAGACCAGGTGTTGGGAAAAGCTTGGCAGCAATGCAGGCCGCCGCTCAGCTCGCAGACACCGGCCACGTCTACTTCGCCAGCCTCGAAATGGCAGGCCGCGAACTCTGGTCACGCATCCTCTCCAACGTCGCCAACGTCCCAGGAGACGCCGTAACCCGCCGCCGCCACCCCACCCCCGACGAACAGGCCCGCATCAACGCCGCAGTACCACACCTCCGCCAACTCCCCATCCACTTCGACGACCGCGCAAACCTCACCATCGGAGACTTCGTAGCCACCACACGGCTACTCCACCGCCAACACGGCCTCACCGCCGCATTCATCGACTACATCGGACTCATCAACGCCGCCCCCGGCGACAGAAGAGCCCGCTGGGAACTCATCGGCGAATACACGCGCTCACTCAAAAACCTCGCCAAAGACCTCCAAATCCCCGTGTTCGCTATCGCCCAGCTCGGCCGCCAAGCCGAACAGTCCCTAGGAGGCGAACTCCAGCTCTCCCACCTCCGCGAATCAGGCAACATCGAGCAGGACGCCAACGTCGTCATGCTCATGTCCTGCCCTCACGAGAACGGGGTCACCGACTGGACCCGCCTCGACATCCACGTTGCCAAGAACAGGGAAGGCCGCACCGGGCACGTCCTCCTCGGACGTGAAGCCGACTACTCCAGGCTGAACCACCTCGGCTGGACGCCCGCAGGCGCTTGACAATCCTGTCTCACTCCGTCTAGACTCCAGTCATCAGCACAACGAGAAACCCCCAGGATTCCACCCCGGGGGCCACTCACAGAAGAAACAAGAACAGGAACGAAGCTAATTTGTTCTTGCACAGAAAGGATACACCATGGCCGCCGAACCCGTCTACAAGCACCACCCCGACATGATCACCCTCCGCCAAGCCGAAGCCCTCACCGGCATCAACTACCAGGACATCCACAAAGCCGCCCGCAAAGGCCAAATCTACTGGGGCCGCTACGACGTAGTACCCACCTTCCGAGTCAGCCGACGCGACACCATCAAATGGGCTAAGGACAACCGATGATCCACCACCTCTTCCCCAAGCTCTACGCCCGCATCCTCCACCGTCACATCAACATCAGTTACGAAGCCGCACTACGCCTCATCAACACCGCCAACAGGTACGGCGCCAAAATCCACTGCACCACCACGGGAGGGATCTACCTCACGGCAGAGATTACGCTGAACACCACAACCCTACGCGTCCGACGAACAAAGCGCGCCATCGACCTCCTCGACCGCAGCACCCCCAACCCCAAAGGATCCCTCCTCCAAGGCTGCGTCGACTTCACCCACGTACTCGCCACCATCG
>ERZ772909.250-NODE-250-length-36213-cov-4.548509_pt1 | contig 36213 bp, 34 predicted proteins | sample MGYA00511137_ERZ772909 | MGnify/ENA primary metagenome ERZ772909 (study PRJEB29015, sample SAMEA2738095) | human oral metagenome | biome: human oral; feature: human-associated habitat; material: saliva | place: China | collected 2270 ... | reverse complement strand
TGCTCGACAATCCAAAGACAATTGAGAGGCTAGGACTTTTGTCCCAGACTCTTTTGTTTTTTAATATCTGATAAAAAACATATTTTAAAAACTGACTAGCTTACATTTTCATGCTTTTGATTTTTTCTTCGTCTGGTGTGACGCGAAGGGTTTTCTGACCTGTATAGGTGACAAATCCAGGCTTGCCACCAGTTGGTTTGTTGAGTTTTCTGACTTCAATCATGTCCACTTGGACCAGATTGGAAAGTCTGGCCTTGGAGAAGTAGGCTGCTAGCTCGGCAGCATCCGTTTTAACTTCATCACTGGGCTGAAGATTGCCTGTGATGACGACATGGCTACCCGGAATATCCTTAGCGTGGAACCAAAGCTCGTCCTTCTTGGCCATCTTAAACGTCAGTTCATCATTTTGTAGGTTGTTGCGGCCGACTAGGATAATGGTTTGACCGTCAGTTGCCAAATATTTCTCCGGTTTCTGCCTTTTTTGGATTTTCTCTCTCTGGCGCCGGCGGATAAAGCCAGTCTGGATTAGTTCCTCCCGAATTTCCGTGATTTCAGTCAGGCTGGCCTGAGCAAGGGCGGTTTCCACGCTCTCTAGGTAGAGAATCGTAGTCCGTGTCTCCTCAATCAAGCTGGTCAGGTGTTTGACGGCTTCCTTGAGCTTCTGGTAGCGTTTAAAATAGCGCTGGGCATTTTGGTTTGGGGTCAGGGCCTTGTCAAGCGAGATGCTAATCTTCTCACCTGTGTAGTAATTGTCCAGCTCTACCTGATCTTGGTCGTTGGGCACCTGATGGAGAAAGGTGGTCAAGAGTTCCCCTTTTTGGCGGAATTCTTCTGCATTCTCCGTTGCTAGGAGCTCTTCCTCTTGCTTGCCCAACTTTTTCCGGTTCTTTTCCAACTCATTTTCTACCTTGCGGATGAGTTCGCTGGCCTGCTGGTTGACCCGATCGCGCTCAGCCTTGTCCTTATAGAAAGTATCTAAAAGCTCGGATAGCGTGGACATTTGGGTCTTACTGTCGGAAAATAGCAGAGCAGAGAAGGATTTTTCGGTCAGGCTAGGTTGAGTCGGACTGGCAAAAAATGCTCGAAAGTTTTTGAGCTTGTCAGCTGTCAAACGGCCACTGAGCTCAGTAGCCGTATCCCGACCCAAGCCCTGAAAAATCTGCTGCAGGCGTTTGGGATCTAAGTTCTCTGTCTGTAGGATTTGGAAGAGCTTTTCATCATCCACAGTGAAAGGATTGAGGCTACCTGTCTGAGGCGGTGCGACATAGGTTGAGCCTGAGAGGATGGTTCGATAGCTATTTTGCGAAAATCCGACGTGTTTGATAGCTTCAATAATCTTACCACTAGCCTTGTCCAAGAGGATAATGTTACTGTGTTTGCCCATGATTTCGATGACCAGAGTCACAGCCACGCTATCGCCGATTTCGTTCTTATTGGAGACGCTGATTTCCAAAATCCGGTCATTCTCCACTTGCTGAATCGCTTCAATGACGGCGCCCTGTAGGTATTTGCGCATGACCATGATAAAGGTATTGGGAACAGCTGGGTTTTCAAAAGTAGTCTCAGTCAGTTGAACGCGCCCAAAGACTGAGTGGGCTGAAAGGAGCAGTTTGTGGCTTTTGCGATTGCTACGAATCTGTAAAACCAGCTCCTGTTCAAAAGGTTGATTAATCTTTTGGATGCGGCCGCCCAGCAATTCGCGGCGGAGCTCCTCTGTCATGTGGTGTAAAAAAAATCCGTCGAAAGACATGCTTTTCTCCTTGAAAGTTGCTAAAGAAAATTATAACAAAAAACCAAGCCAAAAGCTTCTAAAGTCTCATCAAAAAGAAATTTATCTTTTGTCAATGATTATCGATATAAACAAAAAACGAACATTTTATAAAAATTTTCAAAAAAGCCTTGACATCCCTTCAGGAAAAATTTACAATATAGGAAATTAGAAAAGTAGTAGATGCATTTGTTTTTAGCGAGCTTGTGGTTGGTGGAAATGAGCAGCAAATCTTTACGAAATTGGGCTAATTGATAAATATGAATTTGAAACAATAAGAATTCGGTAGGCACACCTTACAGTGCAGCTTGTTTGATGACAAGACAGAGATATGGAGAAAGACTAGCTATTTTTCCATAATTGAGGTGGCACCGCGATTTACGCCCTCACACAGAATACCTGTGTGAGGTTTTTTGTTACTTATTATAAAAAAAGGAGAATTGCCCATGTTTAAACGATGGCGTCCCTAGGGATTGAATAGCAAAAAAATGAAATAAAGAAATGGAGAAAGAACATGAAAAATAAACGTTTAATGACTATTTTAGGCCTTCTGGCTGTTTTGGTAATCGGTGGGATGGCTTATTCCAGCTTGAGCAGCAAGAGCAATGCTACTAATACCGGCGACGAGAGTAAGACAGTCAAGGTTGGTGTCTTGCAGTATGTCAGCCACCCTTCGCTTGATTTGATTTACAAGGGAATTCAAGATGGTCTAGCTGAGGAAGGCTATAAGGGCGATAAGATCAAGATTGACTTTATGAATGCTGAAGGCGATCAGAGCAAGGTTTCTACCATGAGCAAGCAGCTTGTTGCTAATGATAACGATGTGCTGATTGGGATTGCGACTCCGTCTGCGCAAGGCTTGGCTGCGGCTACTAAGGACAAGCCTATTGTCATGGGAGCTATCACAGATCCAGTCGGAGCAAACCTAGTGAAAAATCTGGAAAAGCCAGGTGGTAATATCACAGGTGTTTCTGACCACAATCCAGCTAAGCAACAACTAGAGTTGATTAAAAAATTGACGCCAAATGTGAAAACGATCGGTGCCCTCTATTCTAGCAGTGAAGACAACTCCAAAGCTCAGGTAGAAGAGTTTAAAAAATTGGCTGAAGAGGCAGGCTACAAGGTAGAGGAATATTCTGTTCCTTCAACCAATGAAATTGCATCAACTATGAATGTCATGACTGGCAAGGTGGATGCTATCTGGATTCCAATCGACAATACTATTGCGTCAGCCTTTGCGACAGTTGTGTCCACCAATAAAGAAGCTAAGAAACCGATTTATCCAAGTGCGACAGCCATGGTAGAAGAAGGCGGTCTTGCCTCTGTCGTTGTAGACCAGTATGACCTCGGTGTTGCGACTGGTAAAATGGCTGCTAAAGTCCTTAAAGGTGCCAAGCCTGCTGATACTGCAGTAGATATTTTTGATAAAGGTAAATCTGTTATCAATACCAAAAATGCCAAAGAACTTGGCATTACTGTACCAGAAGATGTCCTCAAAGAAGCGGGACAAGTGATTAAATAGAAAGAAGGAAGTCTATTCTTTGACAGGCTTCTTTTTCTGCTTGTAAAATCTGTAACTGAGCTTGCGAAATGTTTAGAAATCTGTTAGAATGAAGTATAACTGAATAGCAATCCGCAAGACCAGTAACCTAGGGGAAGTTTGACAGGGAGGGGAGCCAGCGACTGAGAGCTCTCTAGATGAAAGCTAGGTGAATTCACTTGCTTTGGGATTGGTAATTAAGGTCTGGCTTGCCAGATAAAAAACGGATGGTACCGCGTGTCAACGCTCCGCTTCGGTGTGAGTGAGACCGCGGTTTTTATTTTTGGAGGAACTATGTCAACAATTGAAGAACGATTGCAGAGTCTGCGTGAGGAAACTTTAGCCCAGTTGCAGACTATTACTCTGGAAAATGCTAAGGATATGCAGGAGCTGAAAGTATCTGTCCTAGGGAAAAAAGGGAGTCTTACTGAGATTCTTAAAGGGATGAAGGATGTTTCTGCTGAGATGCGCCCTATTATCGGGAAGCACGTTAATGAAGCGCGCGATGTGCTGAATGCAGCATTTGAAGAAGCAGCTCAAATCTTGGAAGAACAGAAAGTCGCAGCCCAGCTGGCCAATGACGCCTTGGATGTGACCCTACCAGGTCGTAAGATTCCAGCTGGAAATCGCCATATTTTGACTCAGACGAGTGAAGAAATCGAAGATATCTTTATCGGTATGGGCTATCAGGTTGTGGATGGTTTCGAGGTTGAGTCGGACTACTACAACTTTGAGCGGATGAACCTTCCTAAAGACCACCCTGCTCGGGATATGCAGGATACCTTCTACATTACAGAAGAGATCCTCTTGCGTACTCACACATCTCCTGTTCAGGCTCGTGCCATGGATGCCCATGACTTTAGCCAAGGGCCACTTAAGATGATCTCTCCAGGGCGTGTTTTCCGTCGTGATACAGACGATGCGACTCACTCTCACCAGTTTCATCAGATTGAAGGTCTGGTCGTAGGGGAAAATATCTCTATGGCTGACTTGCAGGGAACCTTGCAACTGATCGTGCAAAAAATGTTTGGTGCGGATCGTAAGATTCGTCTGCGTCCATCTTACTTCCCATTCACAGAGCCATCTGTCGAAGTGGATGTCTCTTGCTTTAAGTGTGGTGGTGCCGGCTGTAATGTCTGCAAGAAGACTGGCTGGATCGAAATCATGGGAGCTGGAATGGTGCACCCAAGTGTCTTGGAGATGAGTGGCATCGATTCAGAGAAATATTCTGGCTTTGCTTTTGGTCTCGGTCAAGAGCGGGTGGCCATGCTTCGCTACGGTATCAACGATATTCGTGGCTTCTACCAAGGCGATGTACGTTTTTCACAGCAGTTTAAGTAAGAAGCTTAGAATAGGACTTGATTTGAACAATCCCATCACGACAAGCCTGATTAGCAATGTTTACGGACTTGAAATGCGTAGCAAAGATGCTCATCAGTTTAGTTGCCTATAAGACGATTTTAGCTGGAAGTATCGCTCACAGCTGCTTCTGGGAAAGGAGTGCCTTATGTTAGTTAGAGTTCGGCTGGAGGATCTGGATATTTTGCGGGAGTTGGAAGTGCAGACCTACCAAGAAACTTTTGGTCCTTTTATCAAGCAGGAAGACTTGGAGCATTATTTTGCCCATGAGCTGGCGCGTGAAAGGCTGGAGCGGGAGTTGGCAAATCCTGAGTCTGAGCATTATTTTGTACTGGACAAGGAGCAAAAAATCGCTGGTTTTCTCAAGTGTAACTGGGGTCAGGCCCAGACAGAGCAGGAGTTGGAAGATTCCTTTGAAATTCAACGGATTTATGTGCTTGCCTCCCATCAGGGTCTCGGCTTGGGCAAGGAAATGTTTGAATTTGCCTTAGAAGAAGCCCAAAAACGTGGTTTTAGCTGGGCTTGGCTAGGCGTTTGGGAAAGAAATTTCAAGGCGCAGAATTTTTATTTTAAATTTGGCTTTGAAAGATTTAGCCAGCATGAATATATCACTGGTGACACAGTCGATATTGACTGGCTTTTAAGGAAGAAATTAAGCTAAAAAGACGATAGTATCGCTGCTTATTGGGTTTTTAGTAAAAACAGAAATTTATAGAGAGGAATCAAATACGACCGAAGATAGAACGGGCTGGCTTTGTCTATGAAATCAAAGTTAGTTTTGGTCGGTCGTAAAATCATCAATATGTTAGTTAGTTATAAATGGTTAAAAGAACTGGTTGATTTGGATGTGACGAGCGCCGAGCTGGCGGAAAAAATGTCCACAACTGGTATTGAAGTAGAAGGAGTCAGCTCGCCAGCTGAAGATCTTTCGAAAATTGTTGTCGGAGAAGTTCTGAGCTGTGAGGATGTACCTGAAACTCACCTGCATGTCTGTCAAGTCAATGTCGGAGAAGAGGAGCCTCGCCAGATTGTCTGTGGCGCACCGAATGTTCGCGCGGGTATTAAGGTCATGGTGGCTTTGCCAGGTGCTCGCATTGCGGATAATTATAAGATTAAAAAAGGAAAAATCCGTGGGCTAGAGTCACTGGGTATGATTTGTTCCTTGGGCGAGCTGGGAATTTCGGATTCTGTTGTGCCAAAGGAATTTGCGGATGGCATTCAAATTTTGCCAGATAGTGCTGTACCAGGAGATGAGGTTTTCTCTTATCTAGACCTAGATGATGAGATTATCGAGCTTTCTATCACGCCAAACCGGGCTGACGCTTTGTCTATGCGCGGGGTGGCGCACGAAGTAGCAGCTATCTACGATAAGCCTGTTCATTTCAAAGAATTTCCTCTGACTGAAGGGGATAAAGAGGCTGCGGCTAGCTTGTCTGTTGCCATTGAAAGCGAAAAAGCGCTGTTTTATGCAGCTCGCATTTTGGACAATGTGACCATTGCTCCGAGTCCTCAGTGGCTGCAAAATCTCCTCATGAACGAAGGAATCCGTCCGATTAACAACGTAGTGGATGTGACTAACTACATCCTGCTCTACTTTGGTCAGCCGATGCATGCCTTTGATCTGGACACATTTGAGGGTGATCAGATTGTCGTGCGGGAAGCGCGTGCTAGTGAGAAGCTGGTGACGCTGGACGGCGAAGAGCGTGAACTGGAAGTCGGTGATTTGGTCATCACTGTGGCAGACAAGCCAGTAGCCCTTGCAGGTGTCATGGGCGGAGCAGCCACCGAAATCTCTGGAAAATCGACTCGTGTCGTTCTGGAAGCAGCTGTTTTCAATGGCAAGTCAATCCGTAAGACAAGCAGCCGTCTGGGCTTACGTTCTGAGTCTTCTTCGCGCTTTGAAAAAGGGATTAACCTTGCTACGGTAACTGAAGCTCTAGATGCTGCTGCAAGCATGATTGCTGACTTGGCTGGTGCTAATGTTCATGCCGGCATTGTCCAAGCAGGACGGTTAGATACGGCTGACAAGCAGGTTTCGACTAGTCTATCAGATGTCAACCGAGTTCTGGGAACAGATTTGACTTATGCAGATATTGAAGATATTTTCCGTCGTCTAGGTTTTGGCCTCAGCGGTTCTGCGGACTTCTTCACAGTCAGCGTGCCTGCTCGTCGTTGGGATATTAGTATTCCAGCAGATCTTTACGAGGAAATTGCTCGTATTTATGGCTACGACCGCCTGCCAGTTTCCCTACCTCAAGATGCTGGAACGGCTGGCGAATTGACGGCCACTCAGAAGCTACGTCGCAAGGTTCGGACGGTGGCTGAAGGAGCAGGTCTGACCGAGATTATTTCCTATGCCTTGACCACGCCAGAAAAAGCTGTCGAATTTACGCTCAATCCTACAAATCTGACGGAGCTTATGTGGCCTATGACAAGGGAGCGCAGTGTTCTTCGCCAAAATATGCTCTCAGGCATGCTGGATACTGTCAGCTACAATGTTGCTCGTAAAAATAAGGATTTAGCCCTTTATGAAATTGGGAAAATCTTTGAACAAACAGGCAATCCGAAGGAAGAATTGCCTAATGAAATCAATAGCTTTGCCTTTGCCCTAACTGGCTTAGTAAGTGAAAAAGATTTCCAAATGCCAGCGACTCCTGTGGACTTCTTCTACGCTAAGGGTGTGGTTGAAGCGCTCTTTGACCGCTTGGGATTAGAAGCTGATTATCAAGCAACTGACCAGCTTAAGAGTCTGCACCCAGGTCGGACAGCGCTGATTTCGATCAAAGGTCAACCAGTGGGTTATGTTGGGCAGGTTCATCTAGTGACGGCTAAGGTTTATGACATTCCAGAGACCTATGTGGCAGAGCTCAATCTGACGGCTATTGAGGCGAGTCTTGAGCCAGAACGTCCCTTTGTAGAAATCACTAGATTTCCAGCTGTTACTCGCGATGTGGCCTTGTTGCTCAAAGCAGAAATCAGCCACAGACAGGTGGTGGAAGCGATTCAAGCTGCTGGAGTGAAACGTTTGACGGATATCAAGCTCTTTGATATCTTCTCAGGTGAAAAGTTAGGTGTTGGCCTCAAGTCTATGGCCTACACGCTGACCTTCCAAAATCCAGAAGATAGCCTGACCGATGATGAAGTGGCTAAATACATGGAAAAAATCCAAAAATCCTTGGAAGAAAATGTCGGCGCAGAAGTGCGCTAGTATATACAAAGAGAAGCAGTCCTTTGGGCTGCTTTTGGCTATAAAAGAGCTTTATAAAAGTCTTGATTTATGGTATTCTAGTCCCATAAAGATTTTACAGAAAGAATATTTTAATGGAATATAAAAGAAGTTATGCGGGTGAAATCACTGGAATTATCATTGTTATTGTTCTTGTAATTATGTTAATTGTGACAATTCAATCACCAAGGAGTAGTGGTACTAGCTATAACGATAGTCTCGAGAAGTTGGATACGGGAATAAAAGATGCAAGGTTGGATGAAAGCCCAATGACTATTGAAAAGGCTAAATATTTTTTTGGATCGGATTTTGCACCTGAGAATGAAACACCAGCAGAAGAGCAAAAAAGACTGCAAGCTTTTGTAGAGACCTATAATAAACAATTAGAGTCCGAACAAGCTTCTATCCGAAGAGAAAAGGAATCTGAACAAGAAATTATCAATCAAAATAATCAATTTCTAGTTATAATTCTGATTGGTGCAGGTGTTGTGGTAGCAATTTTAAGTTTCTTGGCTTATAAGAAGGCCAATGAGCCTGCAGCTTTTGCTATTTCTGATGATAAAATTGATGTCAAACCTTCTGTTTTCCAAGATATAAATCAAATTGATTTAACAAATATTAAGCAAATCGAGTATGAAATTAGAACTTCTTATTCTAAAAATTCGAAAAGGATTTATCGAATGCTTTATTTTAAAGGTAAAAAAGGAAATACCCTTGGAGAGATTGACTTGGACGAGCTTGCTGATGCTGATTTCAATAGTATTTATAAAGAAATCAGTAAGCGAGCTCCGCATATTGAATGGATCTTTCCAGAGTAAGAGAAAGATTAGTAGTCGATGAATCAACTGGCTTTTTGTCTCGCTAACTTTATTACTGGGAACAAACAATGTTGTAGATGGTTCTGGAAGACTTCGAAAGTGAAGATTAGAAGGGAAAGTAATCATGGAAAATGTAAACCAAATCGCCCAATGTCAGACTCTTTGGGCTAAAAATAAATATCTAGTGCTCAGTCATTCTAGTAAGATTTATCTGGAAATCCGCCAGTATCTGAAAAGAGACATGGTGGAAGCAGCACATGTCCAAGACTTGATTGACCAAGCGATAGCACTTCCTGAAAATTGCGGTCAGGTCTGCAATGCCTTTCAGCATGTTTGGGGCTATTTTAAGAAAAAAACCAGCCCAGCTGAAAAAGAGGCCTTTATGCTGCTTTTAGAGCGATACCAAGCAGGTCAGGTGGAGCAGGAGATTTTGGTAGAAGCTGTAAAAGATTTGCTTCGAAAGTACCCCAATCCCTATCTGCAACAGTCGACGTTGATATTTGGTGATGAGGCGTGAGGTTCGGCTATAGAAGATGACTAGCTTAGAGCTTGTAGTGGTTAGAAGCAATAGATTGTATATCTCCAGTTAAATAAGGCTGGAGAATTTTCTATTTTTAGATAAAAAAATGCTATATGATTGACAAATAAAACAGACAATTGTAGAATATAATCATAAACTACAAATGTAGAAAAAAGGAGAAAACACTATGACTATTTCGAAAAAAGCTTTTACTGGAATCTTATCATTAACAGTCGCAGTTTTATTAACTGCTTGTTCAGGCAATGCTAATTAGGGAGGAAACACCAACTCATCACAAAATACCCAAAGCCAAACATCGCAGGCTGCGCAAGAACAGACTTCTTCCTCCAATGCAGGTCAGACCAGCAATCTAGACGGACGCTACCAAGCAAGCGGCCATGATGGAGACCAACATGTCCTCGAAATCAATGGTAGGACTGGTACTTGGACTGAAACCGAGGTCGATGGTAGCAAGGAAATCAAGCAGGTACAGGTAGATGCAGCGAACCAAAGACTAATTGTCGGTGACGATGTCAAAAGTTACCGACAAAATGGCAATCAGCTGATTGTGGACGAACTAGATGATGATCCAGATAGTCTGACCTTTAACAAGCAATAAGCCGATTTTCAATCTGTTCTGAATAAGAGAAGGAGCAGGTCAGATAGCGGTCGAAACCTAGGGAAAAGAAACAAGGCAAGCTTCAGTAGATGAACTGAAGTCCGTGCTTGTTTCTTTTTATTTTGCGATTTTCTTTCACGGAATGTTTCTGACATAGTGAATGAGTGATTTTCGCCTGAATTTAGTCACTATAAGTCTCATATGTTTTTCTAGCTTGCTTCTTTATGATATAATAGTCTTCAATATCTCAAAGGAGGACAGCTTTGTTTTTAGCTTTTAAAGAGATTGTCTACAGTCGCGGACGCTATCGTTTAGTGGTTTCTGTGGTCTTTCTCATTACCTATATGGTTTTCTTTTTATCCAGTCTTTCTGTCGGCTTGGCCAGGCTCAATCGCTTGGCTTTGGACCAATGGCAGGCTGAGTCGATCGTCTTGTCGGAGTACGCAAATAAGAATCTGGTTGCTTCGACTCTCAAGGAAGAGGACTATAGTAGCTTGCTTCAAGGGGACACAATCGCTGCTTTGGGACAGACGGCAGCAGTGGCCAATTATGAAGATGGGACGGATAAACTCAACGCTCAAGTTTTTGGTCTCTCTTGGGATAGTTTTCTGGCGCCTGACATTATTGAGGGACGTCCTGCTGAGACTGCTTATGAAGTCATTGCGGATAAGCGCCTGCGTCAAAAAGGAGTGAAACTAGGCGACCAGCTTCAGCTCAATGGCAGTGAGCGCCTCTATCAGGTTGTTGGTTTTACAGAGGATAATAGCTTCTTTACGCAACCTGTAATTTTTATGGCTCTAGATGATTTCAGGGAATTAAAGTACGGCTCTAGTCAGGTTAAGAATATCAGCGCACTTGTAGTCAAAGATAGTCAAAAAATTGAAGAAACTGGGCTTAGTCAGCTCTCTATGAGTGATTTTATAGATAATATCCCTGGCTATCAGCCTCAGGTAGTGACTTTTTCCTTTATGATTGGGGCCATGGTTCTGATTACCTTTTTAGTATTAGGGATTTTCATGTACATCATCACCATTCAGAAGACTCAACTTTACGGCATTATGCGCGCTCAAGGGATTGCCAGTGGGAAGATTATTGCTTCTATTTTCTGGCAGATTTTCATCCTGTCCACTCTGGGAATCAGCTTGGCTGTCATAGCTCTTTTGGGAACCCAGCTAGTCTTGCCGGCTTCTATGCCTTTTTACAGTGATTGGCGGGCTTATGCTGGATTGATTGTCCTGATTGTTTTCATGTCTCTGGCTGGCGGGCTCTTGTCCATTCATCGGGTTCTGAAAATTGACCCTATCACAGCAATCGGAGGTGAGTAAATGGCAATTATAGAACTAAAAGGTGTTACAAAAGAATATGGTCAAGGGCATACGCTGGTCCAAGCCTTGAAACCAACTGATTTCCAACTGGAAGCTGGCCAGTTTGTTGCTATTATTGGGCCGTCAGGATCAGGGAAAACAACCTTTCTGACCTTGCTGGGCCATTTGCAAACTCCCTCAAAAGGACAAATTCTCCTGCATGGAAAAGATACCTCCCAGCTCAAGGAAAAGGAAAGGGCTGCTCTACGCTTCAATGATTTTGGCTTCATTTTGCAGGCCTCCAATCTCATTCCATTTCTGAAAATCGAAGACCAGTTTCAGCTGATTGACCGCTTATCTAAAAAGGAAAGAACAAATCTGGACAGTCTGATTGAGCTGCTAGATCTAAAAGACACGCTTAAGCAGTATCCCAAAGAATTGTCTGGTGGGGAAAGGCAGCGAGCTGCTATCGCCAGAGCGCTTTACAATAGCCCAGATATTATCTTGGCTGACGAGCCGACAGCTAGTCTAGATACGGAGCGGGCTAAGCGCGTGGTTCATCTGCTCAAAGAAGTGACCCAGAAATTCAACAAGAGCGTGGTCATGATTACCCATGATACCCGCCTACTGGACGAGGTTGACAAGGTCTATGAAATGCAAGACGGAGTGCTGACTCAAGTCCGATGAAGATGTAGCCAAACAAAAAAATAGTTTGGGACAAGGAGAGTGACGCGATTCATGACCAGGCAAAATCTCAGCTAGATTGAATAGAGAAATGAACACGGTTCTATTTTTCAAGAACCGTGTTTCGTTTTCTTCACTTTTTGGTGATTTTCAGGATTTATTTTGGTAGTGCGGGCTTTGTGGAGGAGAATCTCCAACCAGCTACGTTGTTGGATGCGTTCTCTGACATGTCCGTGCTTTCGACTTTCTAGGTATTCGCCTAGATTTTTTGCTTTGAAAAACTCTGTGATACCCATATTATTTACCCAAGCAGAATTGGCTGAAGAGCTGGGTGATGAGCTCGTCTGGTGCAGCGTCACCAGTGATTTCACCAAGGATTTCCCAAGTACGAGTCAGATCGACTTGGAGGAGATCTACTGGCATGCCTAATTCCAGTCCCTGATTGACGGCTTGCAGGCTTTCGACAGCCTTTTCGATGAGAGAGATGTGGCGGGCATTGGACAGATAGGTAGCGTCTTGCTCCACAATTCCGGCGTTCTCAAAGAAGAGCTGATTGATGCGTTCTTCAATTTTATCGATATTTTGGTTGTGGAGGACAGAAATCTTGATAGCATCTGCTGGTAGCTGGTCTAGCTCAATCCTCTCTTCAAGGTCAGTCTTATTCAGCAGGACGATGCGATTGCTGTCTTGGCTGATTTCTAGCAACTGGCGGTCTTGATCTGTCAGTTGCTCGCTGGCATTGAGAACCAAGAGAACCAAGTCAGCTTCCTGCAAGGCTTTTTTAGAACGCTCAACGCCAATCTGCTCCACAAGATCATCCGTTTCCCGAATGCCTGCAGTGTCAATGAGCTTGAGCGGTACGCCGTTGATATTGACGTACTCCTCGATCACATCACGAGTTGTCCCCTCGATATCGGTCACAATGGCCTTGTCCTCACGCAGAAGATTGTTGAGGAGGCTGGATTTGCCAACATTAGGTCGACCGATGATAGCAGTAGAAATACCTTCGCGAAGAATCTTGCCTCGTCGCGCAGTTTTGAGAAGATGGGTAAGAAGTTGCTCAAATTCTAGTGTTTTTTCACGAATGATTTCTGTCGTTGCTTCCTCAACATCGTCGTACTCAGGATAGTCGATGTTGACCTCGACCTGAGCCAGTGTGTTGAGGATTTCCTGACGGGTGCTGTTGATAAGGTCAGAAAGAGAGCCGTCCAATTGCTTGACAGCATTGTTCATGGCTTTATCGGTCTTGGCGCGGATGATGTCCATGACGGCCTCAGCCTGAGTCAAATCCACGCGCCCGTTGAGAAAGGCTCGCTTGGTAAATTCGCCAGGCTCTGCCATTCTAGCCCCCTCGCGGATAGCCAGCTGCAGGATTTCATTGGTCACCGCAATTCCGCCGTGGGTGTTGATCTCGATGATGTCCTCACGGGTGAAAGTTTTGGGAGAGCGCATAGCGCCGACCATAACCTCATCCAGAATCTCCTGATTTTGAGGGTCGATGATATGGCCGTAGTTGAGTGTGTGGCTGGCCACTTTGCTTAAATCCTTGCCTTTAAAGATTTTTTTGGCAATAGCAAAGCTGTCAGTCCCGCTTAGTCTAACGATGCCGATGGCTCCTTCCCCAAGAGGGGTCGAAATGGCAGCGATGGTATCAAATTCTCGTGTTATCATATATATCCTTTCTGGAAATCTATTTTGTAAGTATCCGCCCAAAATTTACCCAAAAAGTTTCTGAGACTTTTGCATAATTTTGTACTTTTTGTGCATTATGCATTAATTGATAAATATAATCTGTAAAGTGATAGTAAACAGTAAAATGCGACTGACGGCTAGAGTTTCTTCCTTGATTTTACCAATATTCATAAAAGAAAAACAGCTGTCGGGTAGGAAATTTAGTTTATTCTAAACCTGTTCCTATCTTGCTAGTCAGTAGGAAAGAACCGTCTTCGTTTTTTGAAAAAGTTAGGATGACGGCTTGATATTTGCTTCCTCCTGGTAAGTAGGTGATGGTTTTTAATTCAGAGCCGCTGACAGTGGAAGTGGTTTCGTCAGTTGGTTTGCCGTGGTCGCGAATGACGTCTTCGTATTTTGTTCCGCCTGCACCTTTTTTCAAAATATCGCCCTCTTTGAGTGCATCAAATTCTGCTTTTGTCCATGTAAACTTCGTACTTTCTTCTTCTTTTTCTATTTTTCTTTCTGACGAATCAAAATAGGAACTATAAGAGTTTGTCAGAGTATCAAGTCCTTTTCCCATTTCATTGAACATACGGGAATAGAATGATAGAGTGACCAGTGCGATAATTAAGGAGAAAAAGGAAATGACAGAGCCAATAATAGCCAAAGTTTTTGGTTTCTTTTGGTTAACAATGAGACCGATAATAGCAAGGATAAGAGCAATGGTACCGATAAAAAAAGATAGATAATTGATGATTGGTATCCAGGAGCCAAGTAAAGCGATTGATCCAAAGACAATGGCTAAAATACCTAAAACTTTATTTTCTTGTTGCATCATAACAACCTCCTCAGATTTTCTATAACCTACTACTTTAAATATGTATCTCTTTTAGTAATTTACCTATCTTCATTGTAGCGTAAAATAGAACTAGGAGCAAGATTTTAAGGAGATTTTCGTGAAATGGAGCACTGTTTAAACGCGAAGAACCGTTTAAAGAGCTGAAAACACTTTCAAATTTCAAAGAATTGTGATATACTAAACATAGTTGATTTGAGGAGGTGCTATGGAAACTCTAAAGAAACTAGCAGGCATCAAGGCTGCTGAATTTGTCGAAGACGGGATGGTGGTCGGTCTGGGAACAGGTTCGACTGCTTACTATTTTGTCGAGGAAATTGGTCGACGTATCAAAGAGGAAGGCTTGCAGATTACTGCAGTCACCACCTCTAGCGTGACCAGTAAGCAAGCAGAAGGCTTGGGCATTCCGCTGAAATCCATCGATGAAGTGGATCAGGTCGATGTGACCGTTGATGGAGCTGATGAAGTGGATCCTCAGTTCAACGGCATCAAAGGCGGAGGCGGAGCCCTGCTGATGGAGAAGGTTGTTGCGACACCTACCAAGGACTACATCTGGGTGGTTGATGAAAGCAAATTGGTTCAAAAGCTAGGTGCTTTCAAGCTGCCAGTCGAAGTAGTGCAGTATGGTGCGGAGCAAGTTTTCCGTCGCTTTGCTGAGGCAGGCTACAAGCCGAGTTTCCGTGAAAAAAATGGCCAACGTTTTATCACGGATATGCAGAATTTCATTATCGATTTGGATTTGGGAGTGATCGAAAATCCAGTCGAATTTGGCCGGGAATTAGATCATATTGTGGGCGTTGTTGAGCATGGGCTTTTCACCCAGATGGTCAACAAGGTTATCGTCGCAGGACAAGGTGGCGTAAAGGTTTTAGAAACAGACAACTAGAAAAGAGGTTTTCATGTCAAAATTTAATCGTATTCACTTAGTCGTTATGGACTCAGTCGGCATTGGGGCAGCACCAGATGCTAACAATTTTGTTAATGCAGGGGTGCCAGATGGAGCTTCCGATACTCTGGGACATATTTCCAAAGCAGTCGGCCTAGATGTGCCAAATATGGCTAAGCTAGGCTTGGGCAATATCGAGCGTGAGCAAGCCTTGAAAACTGTACCAGCTGAGGAAAATCCAAGTGGTTACTATACTAAATTAGAAGAAGTTTCTTTAGGTAAAGACACGATGACAGGCCACTGGGAAATCATGGGTCTGAACATTACTGAGCCTTTTGATACTTTCTGGAATGGCTTCCCAGAGGAAATCTTGACTAAAATTGAAGAATTTTCTGGTCGCAAAGTTATTCGTGAGGCGAACAAACCTTATTCTGGCACGGCAGTTATTGACGACTTCGGGCCTCGTCAGATGGAAACTGGTGAATTGATTATCTATACTTCTGCAGATCCAGTGCTTCAAATCGCGGCTCATGAGGAGATTATTCCTTTAGAGGAGCTCTATCGTATCTGCGAATACGCTCGCTCTATCACTTTGGATCGGCCAGCACTTTTGGGCCGTATCATCGCTCGCCCTTATGTAGGTGAGCCAGGCAACTTCACTCGTACAGCCAATCGTCATGACTATGCAGTCTCTCCATTTGAGCCAACTGTTTTGGACAAGCTCAATGAAGCTGGAATTGATACTTATTCAGTTGGCAAGATTAACGATATTTTCAACGGCGCTGGGATCAACCACGACATGGGCCACAACCAGTCCAATAATCATGGAGTGGACAATCTAGTCAAGGCTATCCAGTCTGAGGATTTCAAGTACGGCTTCTCATTTACCAACTTAGTGGACTTCGATGCTCTTTATGGTCACCGTCGTGATCCGCATGGCTATCGTGATTGTCTGCAGGAGTTTGACGCTCGCTTGCCAGAAATCATTGAGAATATGCGTGAGGATGACTTGCTCATGATTACCGCTGACCATGGAAATGATCCGACCTATGCTGGAACTGACCACACTCGTGAGTACATTCCGCTCTTGGTCTTTGGTAAATCCCTCAAGGGGAATGGTCACTTACCTGTCGGACATTTTGCGGACATTTCAGCAACCATTGCTGAAAACTTCGGTGTCGACAAGGCTATGATTGGTGAAAGCTTCTTGGACAAATTGGTCTAAGCATAAGAGAGTGAGGGAAATATTTTATGACAACATTATCTGAGAAAATCAAAGCAACGGCAGCCTTTCTGAAAGAAAAAGGCATGACGGAACCTGAGTTTGGTCTGATTTTGGGATCTGGTTTGGGAGAGTTGGCTTCTGAAATTGAAAATGCCGTTAGTCTTGAATATGCGGACATTCCAAACTGGGGCCGCTCAACTGTTGTTGGCCACGCTGGTAAATTAGTCTATGGAGACTTGGCAGGACGTAAAGTCTTGGCGCTGCAAGGCCGTTTCCACTTTTATGAAGGAAATCCTTTAGAAATCGTTACCTTCCCAGTGCGTGTGATGAAGGCTCTCGGTGCGACAGGTGTCATTGTCACCAATGCTGCCGGTGGTATCGGCTATGGCCCTGGTACGCTTATGGCTATCACTGACCACATCAATATGACTGGTCAAAATCCTTTGATTGGTGAAAACTTGGATGAATTTGGTCCACGTTTCCCTGATATGTCTAAATCTTACACTCCAGAATACCGTGCAACTGCTCATCAAGTCGCTGATAAGCTTGGCATTAAGCTGGATGATGGTGTCTATATCGGTGTTACCGGTCCAACTTACGAAACGCCAGCAGAAATCCGTGCTTATAAGACACTCGGAGCAGATGCAGTTGGCATGTCTACTGTTCCAGAAGTCATCGTGGCTGCCCACTCAGGCTTGAAAGTTCTCGGAATTTCATGCATTACCAATCATGCTGCCGGTTTCCAAGAAGAACTCAATCATGAGGAAGTGGTTGAAGTAACAGAGCGTGTCAAAGGTGATTTCAAACGACTACTTAAAGCGATTCTTGCTGAATTGTAAGAAAATAAAACATCATAGAGAGGGGAGAGCCTGAGTTTCAAACGAACTCGGGCTAACCTTTCTATGACATTTGGTAAATATTTAAACAAAGGAAAGGTAGAGTGAGGTGTTCAGGCGTGAACACGATCGGAAAACTATCTTTCAAAAAAAAACACAGAAAGGAAGGGCGTCCGAGTTTAAATTGAACTCGGGCTAGAGAATTTGTAAAAAAGATAAATCCTCCTAGATGCCTTGCATCTTTGTCGGATTTCCTCTTTTTGCTTGGTTCTCTATCGCTATCCTGAATCTTAAAAAAAGAAAGGTAGAGCGTGTGTTCAAATTTGAACACGATCGGAAAACTATCTTTCAAAAAAAACACAGAAAGGAAGGGCGTCCGAGTTTAAATTGAACTCGGGCTAGAGGCGGTGCAAAAAAGATAAATCTACCTAGATGCAGTCGCATCTTCGTTCGATTTCCTATTTTTGCTTTGCCTCTTTTAAGTCCTTAGTATCTTATATTATGTCTATCCATATTGCTGCTAAACAAGGTGAGATTGCTGATAAAATTCTCTTGCCAGGCGATCCGCTTCGTGCTAAGTTTATTGCGGAGAATTTCCTAGAAGATGCCGTTTGCTTTAACGAAGTGCGGAACATGTTCGGCTACACTGGTACCTATAAGGGTCAGCGGGTTTCTGTCATGGGAACCGGGATGGGAATGCCGTCTATTTCCATCTATGCGCGTGAGCTGATTGTGGACTACGGAGTGAAAAAGCTGATTCGTGTGGGAACGGCTGGTTCTCTGAATGCGGATGTGCACGTTCGTGAATTGGTTTTGGCTCAAGCGGCTGCGACCAACTCAAACATTATCCGCAATGACTGGCCTCAGTATGATTTTCCGCAGATTGCTAGCTTTGACTTGCTGGACAAGGCTTATCATATTGCCAAAGACTTGGGCATGACGACCCATGTCGGAAATGTTTTGTCGTCAGATGTTTTCTATTCGAACTATTTTGAGAAAAATATCGAGCTAGGCAAATGGGGTGTGAAAGCGGTCGAAATGGAAGCTGCAGCCCTTTACTATTTGGCTGCCCAGCACCAAGTAGATGCGCTTGCCATCATGACTATTTCTGATAGCTTGGTCAATCCAGACGAGGATACGACGGCTGAGGAACGGCAAAATACCTTCACCGATATGATGAAGGTTGGTCTAGAAACCTTGATTGATTAAGCATGAATCTAGATTTAAAAGAGGAAATTCTCTTTGCGATTTCCCGTTATGACTATGCTTATGCCTATAAACTGGCGCAGAAGTTGATGGGAAGTTCCTCGATTGTAACCAGCTTATTGGCTATTCTGGCAGAGCGCAGAGAGCTCAATATTCTGCCAGCCATGGATGAAGAGTTGAAGACTGCCTTGCAGACGCAAAGTGTTTTTCAGCTTTTTTGTCATACCGATTTGGCTGACGAGCAGCTAGCCAACTATCTCTATGATTTGGAAGCCAAGCTGCGCAATGAGCAGATTATTGACTTTGTTCGAGCGGTCAGTCCAGCGATTTATCGGATTTTCATGCGCTTGATCAAGCTGGAAATCCCTGATATTGACCACTTTATCCATAATTCTCGTGAGGCCAGCTATGACCGCTGGAAGTTTGAACGGATGCGGGAGTCAGACTATACCGTCTTGCAGCTTTTTCATGCAGAGAGCACGGTCAATTCGTCCAGTCTGACAGAGTTGATTTTGCATTTGGATCTGCCGGAGTCTGTCAAGGAAGAGGTCAGACAGCTGCGGGAGTTGGAGAAGTCAGTCCGAAATCCGCTGGCTCATCTGATTAAGCCCTTTGATGAGGCAGAATTGTATCGGACAACGGGCTTTTCGTCCCAGCATTTTATGGATATTTTGGTGGACTTGGCGCGCTTCACAGGGATTGTCTACGATCGGGAACATTTTTATTTTGATGAGGCAAACAGCTTGGTTAGAGCTTTACTGACAGGAGAGGAAAATGGATAAAATAGAACAGTTGCAAGATATGATTGACCAAAGTCAGAATATCGTCTTTTTCGGTGGAGCGGGTGTCTCGACCGAGTCCAATATCCCTGACTTTCGCAGTTCGGATGGGATTTACAGTGTCAAGCTGGGGCGGCATTTTACGGCAGAGCAGCTAGTTTCACATACCATGTTTGAGCGCTATCCGCAGGAGTTTTTCGACTTTTACAAGAAATACCTGCTCTATCCAGATGCCAAGCCCAATGCGGCTCACGCCTATCTGGCTCATCTGGAGAAGACCGGCAAGCTCAAGGCTGTGGTGACGCAAAATATTGACAGCCTGCACGAAATGGCTGGCTCAAAAAATGTCCTCAAGTTGCACGGCAGTGCGGATAGAAATTTCTGTCAGGGCTGTCAGCGCTTTTACGATTTGGAGGCTTTTCTGGCTCTGCATGGGACGGTGCCTTACTGCCCTGACTGCGGCGGCGTGATCAAGCCCGATGTGACCCTCTATGAAGAGCCTTTGGATATGGAGACTTTCCAGCAAGCCGCGCAAGCCATTCATCAAGCCGATCTGCTGATCATCGGAGGTACCTCCTTGGTGGTCTATCCCGCAGCCAGTCTCATCCAGTACTTTGCTGGCAAGCATTTGGTCGTCATCAACAAGACCAGCATTCCACAGGATAAGCAAGCTGACCTCGTCATCGAAGGCAAGATCGGGGAAGTGTTTGCGCAGTTGAGGCAGTAAAACTAAAAATGTTTTTTGCTAGGAATGTTTGTTTAGAAAATTAAAATAGGATTTTTATGGCTGATTTATATATTCAACATTCGTCTTATAGCTTGTCGATGAGGGAGCAGCGTGTGCTTGTACGAAATGAGGAGCACATCTTACTGAAAGAAATTTCCTTCAATCTGATTGACAATATCTTGGTCTTTGGCAATGCACAGCTGTCTACTCAGCTACTGAAAGCCTTGGCCACTAGAGACATTTTCGTTTTCTATTTTTCCAGCAAGGGAGAGTTTCTATTTTCCTTTGATTCCTTTAGGAAGGAAGATTTTGAAAAGCAGCGCAGTCAGGCTCGGGCTTCTTTTGATGCGGACTTTTGCTTGGGCATCGCTCGGAAAATCGCTGCCGCTAAGATAGGCAATCAGCTCAATCTGCTCCAGGCTTTTGACGAAAATGACCTGCTGGATCAGGAGGATTTTAAACGCTTTAGTGATGGGATGGTACATCTCGAGCAAGCTAGAAGCATCGCAGAGATTATGGGAATCGAAGGGAGACTGGCAAAATCTTACTTTTACCTCTTGAACTTACTGGTCATTGATGGCTTTCATTTTTCTGGTCGGAGTCGAAGGCCAGCTCTGGACAAGTTTAATACCCTGCTAAACTTTGGCTACTCCATTCTTTATTCTTGCTTTATGGGCTTGATTCGCAAAAATGGCCTGAGCTTAGGCTTTGGTGTGATGCATCAGCCGCATGACCATCATGCTGTCTTGGCGAGTGATTTGATGGAGGAATGGCGGCCGGTGATCGTGGATGATACGGTGCTGGGGCTGGTCAATCGTCAGGAAATTCTTGAAGAGCATTTCATTGAGAAGGAAGATGGTATCTTTTTGACGCCTGAAGGGATCGAAATCTTTTCTCGGGCTATGAGGGAGAGGATCTTGGAGATTCATCACTATGTCGAGCTGGATAAGAATCGCTACACTTTTCTATACGCGGCTGATCAGCAAATCAAATCCTTGATCCGGAGCTTTGAAGCCTTGGATCCAGCTGAGTATGTGTCGAGCTATACGGGAGGAGGGAAAGATGGTCTTCTTTAATCTTGATGATGATGAAAAAGAGTTTGCCAGAAAGAAAACGAAATTTTGTCTGGTCATTTATGATATCGTGAGCCATAAGCGACGCTTGAAGCTGGCAAAGCTTTTGGAAGGCTATGGCGTGAGGGTTCAGCGCTCCTGCTTTGAGCTGGCTCTTGAGAAGCTGGACTTTGACTGCCTAGTGAGAGAGCTGAGAGACTTTTATCAGGCAGAAGAAGGGGATAATATCATTATCTATCTGGGGCACAAGGAAGAGGAGGCTGGGACAAAAGTCCTAGCCTCTCAATTGTCTTTGGATTGTCGAGCAAAACGCAGTGGTTGAGTGGGCTCTATTACGCTGATTTCATTAGCTTTTACAGGCCTACTCAACTGTGCGGAGGTGGGACGACGAAATCGAATTCTAACGAATTACCGATTTCCGTCCCACTCTCTATGATGGCGCGGAGTTGATAGACGATATTTTGTTCTTTTAAGCTGTTATTTCTGGGCTAGACATGGTATAATGGAGTTAGGTTTTAGCTAGTTTCTAAGGGGTACTAGATATGGTAGGGGTCTTTTGAGGCTTTATACAAGATATGCCGTTAGAACCCCCCAAATCCTCGAGAGGGGACGGAAACGTTTGCTTTGAAAATTGAGTCTGCGTAAGTCATAAAGTTAGAACCCCCCAAATCCTCTAGAGGGGACGGAAACATACCCCGATATTGCTTCCTAAAGACCTCAGCCTGTTAGAACCTCCCTAATCCTCGAGAGGGGACGGAAACATGACACCGACAGAATTGATGAGCACGATTCCTTTTGTTAGAACCTCCCTAATCCTCGAGAGGGGACGGAAACAATCATTTTTTACACCCTCCTAAAAATATGGTTATACCGTTAGACCCCCCAAATCCTCGAGAGGGGACGGAAACCTTCGATAGTATCCACTTCCAATGGTGCTTTGTAAGTTAGAACCCTCCATATCCTCGAGAGGGGACGGAAACGCACGTTCGCCTCTAAAGCGTCCTGCCATAATCGTTAGAACCCTCCATATCCTCGAGAGGGGACGGAAACGGTCTTTGAAAACTCATAACTCCAATCGCCAATATGTTAGAACCCTCCATATCCTCGAGAGGGGACGGAAACAGACAATGCTGAAAAAGAGGAAATTCTCTTGTGCTTGTTAGAACCCTCCATATCCTCGAGAGGGGACGGAAACCCTTTAACACGCTTATCAATTGTTTCTCTAACTTTCAGTTAGAACCCTCCATATCCTCGAGAGGGGACGGAAACTTGACTTCGGCTCAAAACGAACGCCGTGAGAATTAAGTTAGAACCCCCCAAATCCTCGAGAGGGGACGGAAACTGACACGCTTCACACGTTGGGTTCATAAAGACTATGTTAGACCCCCCAAAAATCCTCGCGAGGGGACGGAAACGTAGCTTCTTCACAGCTTTGGTTGGAGATGTAGTTGTGTTAGACCCCCCAAAATCCTCGCGAGGGGATGGAAACATTTCGTGCGTCCCATGAAGAGTCTTTATTGTATTCGTTAGAACCCCCATAACCCTCGCGAGGGGATGGAAACGCCGTCTGCGTAAGCTCTGACTTGCTGGCTTTACCGTTAGCCCCCCTAAACCTCGAAAGGGGACAGAGTAGATGGGGGCTTTTTTACTTTCCTTTAGCTTCTTGCTTTGGCAAGAAAGAAGGATCTTGACTGCTTAAGCTTTTTTAAACGCTTCAAAAGCGTTGACAACGCTTTCAAAAGTTGATATAATAAGCTCAGTAAATAATAAACGTTCTAAAGGGCGCCATGAAATCGGTGAAACATTCTTTTGCCTTTTTCGGGCGCTTTTGCAGTATAGAGAGGAGACCGTGTGAAGAAAGTAGAGTTACATTTATCAAAGACAAGACTAAAAGACGAAGAATTGGTCAGTAAGCTTCAGGGTTTTTTGATGGCAAACATTTCGCCAGACTTTGCGACCTTTCTCCACGAGCAGGAGACCAATCCCTACTCGATGAATCTGAGCTCCACGCGCGATGAGTCGGTGTGGGTTGTCAATTTGCTTTCAGAAGAGGCGGAACAGCAAATGCTAGCTCCTTTATTAAACTTGGAAACCATCAAGCTAGAGAGCTATGCTGAGGCAATCCTTGTCAAAAAGGTGGAAATCCACTCCTTGTCCCAGCAGACCTTGCAGGATATTTACCAAGATGATGATGCCTCCCACCTGATACGGGTGCATTTTTATACGCCAACGACCTTTAAGCGTCAGGGGCAGTTTGTGCTATTTCCAGACACGCGCCTGATCTTTCAAAGTTTGATGCAAAAATATAGTCGACTGGTTGAAGGAAGAGCGGAAATCGAAGAGGAGACCCTACAGTTCTTAGCAGACCATAGCCAAATCACCAGCTATCATCTAAAAAGTCATTATTTTCCAATTCATGGACGAAAATACCCCGCCTTTGAGGGCAGGGTGACGATACAGGTAAAGGGAGCATCCACGCTTAAAGCTTATGCCCAGATGCTCCTGAGATTCGGTGAATATGCTGGAGTCGGCACAAAGTGTAGCCTAGGAATGGGAGGGATGAGAATTGAAGAAAGAAAAGATTGAGTGATTCTAACCTTCCCCCATCTGATAGACCTGAAGGGAAAACAAGTTTCAAAAACAGAAAAAACACCTAGATCCTGCAGTAAGCTGCCTGCTTCTAGGTGTTTTGTTCTATTTATCAAACTGTACTTCCTCAATCAGGTACTCGATAAAGCGCTCGCCCATCTTAGATAGGCTGGCTTTTTCGTGCTGGATATAGATCAGCTCGATCGGGTCATCGATGTCCAGTGGGATAGAGACGATATTGTCGCCGTTGAGGTTGCTGTTGAGAATACCTGTAGCGATGGTGTAGCCATCCAGACCGATTAAAAGGTTAAATAAGGTTGCACGGTCGCTGACGACGATAGATTTTTTATGGTGCTCCTGAGAGAGAATTTCCTCAGAAAAGTAAAAGGAGTTATGCGTACCTTGGTCATAGCTGAGATAAGGGAAATTCTCCAAGTCGGACAGTTGTACCAGCTTTTTCTTGGCCAGCGGGTTGGACTTGCTGACAAAGATATGGGGTTGAGCTGTGAAAAGATGAGTGGCAATCAAATGATTGTCATCCAGCATCTTGGATAGGACATCGCGGTTGTAGCTATTGAGAAAGAGGACGCCGATTTCGCTGCGGAAGTTTTTCACATCGTCGATGATTTCCCAAGTTCGAGTCTCCCGCAGGAAGAGCTCGTATTTTTCCATGTCGCTCTTTTTGAGGAGCGACACGAAGGCATTGACCACAAAGGCATAGTGCTGGGACGAAACGCTGAAAAGCTCGCGATTGGCGACGGGGTTCTTATAGCGTTCCTCCAGAAGCTGGGTCTGCTCTACCACTTGGCGGGCATAGGAAAGAAACTCCATACCGTCCTTGGTCAGGGTAATGCCCTTGGGATTGCGGATGAAGATGTCAATGCCCATTTCATTTTCCAAATCCCGCACGGCGTTGGATAGACTAGGCTGGGTGATAAAAAGTTGCTTGGCAGCCTCGTTCATGCTTCCGGTCTCGACGATTTTGATAATATAGTGTAATTGTTGAATTCTCATAGGTCTATTTTATCACAAATTGGGGATTTTTTCTTGACAAATCAGGAAGATTAGCAAATGTTTGCTTGCCAAACTTGCCTGTGCTAAAATGAAAGAAATAAGGAGGGCGATATGGCCAAAGAGGATGACTATAAAAATCGTTCTGTAGGACTACCCATCACTATTTTTATAATATTTTTGACAATTTGCTTGATGATTCCAATTGGGAAGGTGATGATCATGTGGGGGATTAAATCTGCTTATGAGGGATTTGGGCGAAGCAGCGTGTCTTCAACTGTTCGTCAAAAGTCACCAGAGGAGCTTGATCTAGAAGAGAAAGTTTTAGAGAGAGGAAGCCATCGTTTTAAATGGACAACGGATGAAATCATCAATCTGCAAATAAAGGATACCGCTGCTGGTCAAAACGGATCTTCTCTGGACCAAGTCCTTGAAAAGCATGGCAAAGCTTCAAGCTTTCTTTATACCGAGAGCAATGGGAATATTGAATTAAGCTATGTCAGTGAGGGTATTCAAGGTCGTCATAGTAGTTTAAGGTTGACATTTGAAAAAGATGGAGCAAGTTATCATCTCATTGGTAAGAGAGCAAATATTCTTGATGAGGCTTATCCAAGTTTGCCACAGGAGCATAGTCCTCATCTTTGGACAAAGGACGAAATTGCCGGTTTACAAGTCCGTGACGAGAGCACAGGTAATCTTGGTATGTCCTACGAAGAGATCGTTCAATTATTTGGTCTGCCTCGAGAATCAGAAGTATTTATTTCGCGTTTGGATGCAGCAGATAGCCAGCATATTGGCTTGGAACTCAAATACTTAACATCAGATCAAGTCTATGATAATGAATGGGTTCATTTAACTTTACACCGTCAAGAAGATGGCGTCTTTCGGTTGACGACAGTTACTAGTCATATCGATAGAACAAAAAGCTAGGGAGATTGATGCCCTCCTTTGGTAGCCCAAGTAAGCCGACAGGATATTCTGAATGGTGGAGAGTCTGGCACTTTCTCAAGTATATACAAACAGACTCAAGCACCTTTTGCAATTTCAATCTATTCGTGATATGATGAGTTTTTAGACTGATAAGGAGTAGTTATGAAGAAACAAGAAGATTCGTTTGAAGATCTTGCTTTCGAGTTAGAAAAGCAAACCTATAAGTCCAAAATTTTACCATTCATGGTAGTAGCTATTATTGTATTTTCTATCATTGGAACAGTTTTTTTGACACTTTCTCTGTCAGAAAAAAGCAAAGTTAAGCAGGCGCCAATTTCGTCTAGCCAGATTAGTTCGCCATCAAATAGTTTGGAAGATGAGAAAGCTGAAGCAGAACAATTCGCTAAAAGTCTTATCGTTTCTCCAGAAAAAAGCGGTCCCTTTCTTTGGACAGTTGAAAAGGCAGTCGCGCTTCCCATAAACAAATACAAGGGCGGAGCCGTCTTGGAAGATGTTTTAAAGGAATTTGGGAAACCAGTTCAAGGTGAGGCCTGGATTGATTTTTTGCCAAATCATAAAGTTCAAAAACATATTCGCCTTATCTGGAAATCGAAAAATGGTAGTATGGGCTATATAGCTTTAACCTTTGCTGAATTTGATGGTGTCTATAAGCTCATTTCAAAATACCATTTTAGCCTTTCAAGTGATAAAATTCAGGTGGATAACAATCCTAAAAGATCCTTTTTATGGACGCAAGCATACATCGATAGTCTTGTTATTGGTGCTAGAGAAGGAACGGACAAGGGTACACCATATGATGAGATTGTTTTAAAAGTTGGCTTACCTCTACATCAGACGATTTCTGGAGACGACAATCAACTGAAGATGCGGGTTGATTATGTTAATCCAGATTCTTGGCAAAACCCAGAACAATTGAAAAGAGTTCATTTAGAATTCTCCAAGCAAGAAGATGGTAGATGGCGTTTGGTGTCGAAAGAAAGTACGTAAACTAAATAGATAAGAAAGAGGAGAAAAATGAGGAGGAGTAGCAAGAAAAAGCGTGATCTTCATTCGTTTAGAGAGATCAAAAGAGACCTTTATCGGCAACAAAAGCTAAAAAGGGAAGAGCTCAGCACGATGACGATGCAGGAGGAGAGAAAAAGGCTTGCCTTGATCTATCTCCTTCTTTGTTTAGCGATCTCATTTGCTTTGTTCTTTGGCTTCTATTATTTATCGCAAAAGGTTCCTAACAAAGCCGAACTGAAGTACAAATATGACGACACAGCCTCTTCAGTTAGTAGAGAAAGCTCAGCTAGTCAGCAAGATGATGATGAATCAACATTGACCCAAGAACAAAAGGAGCTGAAAAAGAAAATTGTTGAGGAAGATGAAGAGAAGTTTGCTTTTAATTGGACATTAGATAATTTTGTAGAGCTCAAGGTGGAAAATGAGAGGACTAATAGCCCAACTTTAGAAGAAGTCATTGCGAAATACGGTAAGGGTTCATCTGTGAGTTTTGGTACAAAAGGATTGACACTAACTTATAAGACAAGAATTATAGATGTTCCTAGATATGGCTCATCGGGACATCCTCAGGAAATCAGTCTGGTTTTTTATGACCCTGATTCGAATGGCAAGAACTATTATTTGATAAGTAAAAGTGCAGTATATTTAGATGACAGTAACTATCCTTCAGCGACGAAAGACGAATTTGTCTTTAAGTGGAAGCCAGAAGATATGGATACATTAAAAATAGGTGATAGCCAGCATGGCAAAGGTGGGATGACTTACCAAGAGGTTGTTGAGCGTTTTGGACTTCCTTCAGAACTTAATATTTATGGAAGTGGCATGAGCAATAGCCCCTTATCACTACAGGCCAATTATAGAAACTTTCGAAACATAGAACGAAAATATGATTCAGTAACCTTGACTTTCAAGAGGCAGGAAGATGGCCGTTTTTATCTGGCAAATGCAAATAGTGAATTTGATAAGAGCTGGTAGGACTGTGATTCCTTGGAGAAAATTTGAAAGATCTTATGTTTTTTCTATCTTGACAATCCTTATCGCTAACGATATAATGTTTACAATTTAACCTTTAATCAAGTCCAGTGAGGCTGCAAGGTAGGAAAAACGGTATAAGGGGCAATTTGACTGCCTTGTTTTTTGCGAAACCTTGCTGCGGCGAGGTTTTTTCTTGTAGAAAGTGAGGTTGTCATGGTTAGTGACAGTTGTAAAAAGAGATTTGGTAAGATTATGCTGGAGCAAATGGAGCTCTTGGAGCAAGTAGAAATTGCGCCTCAGATTTTTTCGATGCGTCTGAGAGGCCAGATGGTGAGTCAGATGCAGGTCGGGCAATTTCTGCATATCCGAGTGCCAGATGATAGCAAGCTGCTGCGGCGTCCGATTTCCATATCGGAGATTGACCGAGAGCAGCAGATATGCCGGATTATCTATCGGGTCGAAGGTGGCGGGACAGCCATTTTCTCTCATCTTCCTGTCGGTAGCTATCTTGATGTCATGGGGCCTCAGGGAAATGGCTTTGATTTGTCTCCGGTAGAAAAGGGCGACAAGGTCTTGATCATCGGTGGTGGTATCGGTGTGCCTCCTCTCTTGCAAACGGCCAAAGAACTACATGCTAAGGGTGCTCACGTTACAGCAGTATTAGGCTTTGCCAATCAATCTGCGGTTATTTTAGAAGAGGAATTTCGTGAGTGTAGTCAGCTATTTATCACTACAGATGATGGAACTTATGGTCAAAAGGGCTATGTATCAACGATTGTCGACGAGCTGACAGATGAGTTTGCTGCGGTTTATTCTTGTGGCGCGCCCGGTATGCTCCAGTATGTGGATCAAAAATTTCACGATCATCCTCATGCCTATCTATCAATGGAGTCTCGCATGGCTTGTGGCATGGGCGCCTGCTATGCCTGCGTCGTTCATGTAGCAGGTCAGGATGAAGCTGTTAATAAGAGGGTCTGCGAAGACGGTCCAGTTTTTGAGACTGGAACCATCGTGCTTTAGGAGGATAAGGAAATGCCTGAAAATCGTTTAAAAATTTCTCTGCCTGGTTTAGAGCTAAAAAATCCGATCATTCCAGCTTCAGGTTGTTTTGGTTTTGGTCAGGAATATGCCAAATACTATGACTTAGATCTATTGGGCTCTATCATGATCAAGGCGACGACGCAACATCCCCGCTTTGGCAATCCAACGCCTCGTGTGGCCGAAACGCCAGCTGGTATGCTCAATGCTATCGGCCTCCAAAATCCAGGTGTTGATGCAGTTTTGACCGAAAAACTTCCTTGGCTGGCTCAGTATTATCCAGACTTGCCGATTATTGCCAATGTGGCTGGTTTTTCCAATGAAGAATATGCTTATGTATCTGGAAAAATCTCCCAAGCTCCCAATGTCAAGGCGATTGAGCTCAATATTTCCTGCCCCAATGTGGATCATGGCAATGCGGGGCTTTTAATCGGGCAAGTCCCTGAGCTAGCCTATGAAGCAGTAAAAGCAGCAGTTGCTGCCTCCCAAGTCCCAGTTTATGTCAAATTGACCCCCAGCGTAGCAGATATTACCCAGGTGGCCAAGGCAGCAGAAGATGCGGGCGCGAGCGGACTGACCATGATCAATACCTTGGTGGGAATGCGTTTCGATTTGAAAACGAAGCGGCCCATCATTGCCAATGGAACGGGAGGCATGTCTGGTCCAGCTGTCTTTCCTGTGGCGCTCAAGCTGATTCGTCAGGTTGCTCAGTTCACCAAACTGCCAATCATTGGTATGGGTGGAGTTGACTCAGCAGAGGCGGCGCTTGAGATGTTTATCGCCGGTGCATCAGCTATTGGCGTCGGAACGGCGAATTTTACCGACCCGTATGCCTGCCCCAACATTATAGAAAAGCTTCCGCAAGTTATGGATAAATATGGCATTGAAAGCCTAGAAAGCTTGAGAAAAGAAGTCAGAGAAAATTTACTTTAAGCTCGATTTTCTCTTGACAAACTTCCCAGTAAATTATAGAATGTTTAAGATAAAACCTTTAAAGAAGTCCAGAGAGGCTCTAAGGCGCATACGTTTAAAATGGCAGATTTTGCCACATTTTCGTGTAACCTTGCTCTCGGGCAAGGTTTTTTCTATGGTTGTAATCATTTTTATAGTAAGTAAAAAGCAAGGAGAAGAACTGCATGCGTGAAGAACGTCCTATTATCGCCCTAGACTTTCCATCTTTTGATGACGTCAAAAACTTTTTGGAGCATTTTCCTGAAGATGAAAAGCTGTATGTCAAAATCGGGATGGAATTCTTTTATGCCATTGGTCCAGAAATTGTGCATTACCTGAAAGGCTTGGGACATAGTATTTTCCTCGATTTGAAATTGCACGACATTCCTAATACGGTGCGCTCCGCTATGTCTGTTTTGGGAACATTTGGGATTGATATGGTGACGGTTCATGCAGCTGGCGGCGTTGAGATGATGCGGGAGGCCAAAAAAGTTCTCGGTGACAATGCGAAGCTGGTAGCGGTAACCCAGTTGACTTCGACCAGTGAAGAAGATATGCGCGACTGCCAAAATATCCAAACAACCGTGCAAGAATCCGTTGTCAATTATGCCCGCAAGGCCAAGGAAGCTGGGCTGGATGGGGTTGTTTGTTCAGCCTTGGAAGTTGAGCTGATTAAGGAAGCTACGGCCGACGATTTCCTTTGCGTGACGCCAGGTATCCGGCCAGCAGGTGCTGAAATCGGTGACCAAAAGCGGGTCATGACGCCGCAGGAAGCCCACCAGATTGGCAGTAATTATATTGTGGTTGGCCGTCCGATTATTCAAGCTGAAAATCCTTGGGATGCCTATCACGAGATTAAGAAACAGTGGAACAGCTAAGTAAGAATTTCAAATGAAACCGTCATAGGAAACGAATAGCTTAAAAACAGATGTATAAGGAGTAAAAAATGACTTTAGCCAACGATATTGCACGCGACTTGTTGAAAATCAAAGCGGTTTACTTGAAACCAGAGGAGCCTTTTACTTGGGCTTCTGGGATTAAATCACCGATTTACACAGATAACCGAGTGACTCTGGCCTACCCAGAAACTCGGACTTTGATTGAAAATGGCTTTGTCGAAAAAATCCGTGCGGAATTTCCAGATGTGGAAGTGATTGCGGGTACGGCAACGGCGGGTATTCCTCACGGTGCTATCATTGCCGACAAGATGAATCTGCCTTTTGCTTATATCCGCAGCAAACCAAAAGATCACGGAGCGGGCAATCAGATTGAAGGTCGAGTGGCTCCTGGTCAAAAGATGGTTGTGATTGAAGATTTGATTTCCACTGGCGGTTCTGTTTTGGATGCTATTGCGGCAGCTAAGCGTGAAGGAGCGGATGTGATCGGTGCTGCAGCCATTTTCACCTACGAATTGCCCAAGGCGGATAAGAACTTTGCGGATGCAGGTGTGAAATTGGTGACCTTGTCAAACTATACAGAGCTTATCCACTTGGCTGAGCAAGAAGGCTACATCAATGCAGAAGGATTGGCTTTGCTGAAGAAGTTCAAAGACGATCAAGAAAACTGGCAAAATTAAGAAGGTACGAGGAGGCGGGACAAGGATGTTCCTGTCTCCTTTTTAGGTTTTACATGGACTTTGCTCACTTTTTAAAATAGCAAAAAGTGCTTCATTTTGTTATAATAAAGCCATGTCTAAGATTTATCGTATCACCTTTTTGATCTTGCAAAAAATCATGCTGATACTGAGCCTTCATTGGTTGTTTACAGCTATTTTTCATGTGTCGCAGTTGAGTAGCTTGGCTCTGATTTTGTTTGGAGTCTTGGCCTTTCTAGCAAATCGCTATTGGCTTCAGCTTAAAAAGTGCTATCAGTTTCTAATGAGGCACAAGCTGGCGATTGTCTTTGTAGCTTTCCTTTTTCAGCTCATCATGCTCTTATCGGCTGAGCTTTTGATTAGGCGGGACGCAGCAGTGGTTTTCACAGGGGCTTTCAAGTATCTGAAGGAGTCATCCATTTCCAGCTATCTGACGCGCAATCCTAATAATCTGCCCCTCTTTCTCTATGAGCGTTTTTTCTTTAACCTTTTTGGTGAAGCAGCTCTCTGGATTATGCAGGGACTCAATCTTTTTTACGTCAATATTGCGACTTGGATCCTCTACAAAGGCTGTCAGCGGTATTTTTCGCAGGCTACAGCAAATGCGGTTTTCAGCCTTTATGTGGCCTTGGTCGGATTCTCGCCTTACTACATGTCCATGTACACAGACATTCCCCCCTTACCTTTGATTAGTCTACAGATTTTTCTGGCTCTGAGCTTGTTGGAAAATAAGGGGAATAGTCGCCAAATCATTGCTAGAAGCCTTTTATTGGGGATTCTGACCAGTTTTGCCTTTCTGATTCGTCCGACAGTGATGATTCTGCTGATTGCTGTTTTTGGAGTTTTGTTTTTGAGACAAAACTGGAAAAAGTTTTTCTTGACTGCGGCGGCCTTTGGTCTAAGCTTTTCAGCGGGCTATCTTCCGCTTCATTATGGTCTTGCTCACCAGACAGAAGTGCCGATTATCCAAGGCGAAGGACTGGCCAAAGGGCCACTGCTTTTCATCAATCTGGGCCTAACCAATATCGGTCACGATCAGGAAGACATGAAGGAGGGGTTGTTGCAATATGTGGAACCCGACAAGCGGGCTGACTACAATAATGGCATGTTTGCCAGGGAAAATGTCATCAAAGAAATCAAACGCCGTCTGAAAGAATACACCCCGCTGACCTTTCTACAACACCTGTATTATAAACACTCTTTGACAGTTGCTGAAGGAAACTTGGGTTGGCTCTATCGCAGTGTTGAAAATGAAAAGACGCCTTATATTTCACCACTTTATGAGTTTACAAAAGACAATGCATTCGCCCAGTTTATCCGAGATTTCTTCCTCAATTCTGATAAGGATAGTTTTCGATTTTATTCGCTGATCAAGCAAGCGGTTTGGATTGTCATGGCTTTGGGGCTGGTCTTTGCCCTCTGGAAATACCGATCAAACGATTCCTTGAATTTCTTAAGCTTGGCAGTCTTTGGTGGCCTCCTCTTTTTGCAAATTTTCGAAGGAGGCAAGACCCGTTATCTGATTCAGTTTTTGCCGCAGATTTTGATTTTGTCAGCTGTTGGCTTGACCCAGTATCCGCTCGACTTGACTCGCATGAAGTTTTGGAAAAATAAGGTCTAACTAGACTTGTCAGCTTGGCAACCGGAAAAAATCATCCTAGCCCACGGTTCTTGTTTTCTGGAAAATGGCAGAGCAGAACTCAAAAGAGCACTTAGGTGGATAAGATAGGAAAGGAAAATACTTGTTGCCTTGTTCCAAGGAGGCTATCTCTAAAATATTATGATAAAGAGAAGTTTATTTTTAAATTTTATATATAAAACTGTTTTTCTTCTACTTCTGATTTTGCTGACCGTTTTTGCTTTTTCCTATTTGAATTATACAGGAAGTGGATTTGTATGGGAAGAAGCAAGTAAGATCGATAGAAAAATCGCTTATATGGGACTTGTTGGTGGAATTTTTATTTCTGGTTACGCTTTTGCTCGCTTTCTTGAATTAACTGAGCATATCAGCAGGCATAGAAAATATCTTAAAAGAATGACGGAGGAATTATCTCCAACTCCTGATTTTGAGACAATAGAAGAAGAGGCTGACTTTCATGACAAAGAATTAAAGCTTTTGATTTATAAGAATTGCCTCATCACTTATCATAACTATTTCTGTTTTAGGAAGATGGATTCTCAAATTTGGCAGATTTTCTTGAATAAATATCAGAAATATAATCGAACTAAGGGCAAGAAAACCAAGTCTCTTTTGCCGCCGAAGTTCTTCCTTATTGTCAGAAATCAAGACTACAGGGAACAGTTTATGCCGCTTAGGTACAAAGAGAAAAATTGGAATCGCTTTAGTTCTTATCTAGCCGACCATTATCCGGCCATAGAGCTAAATGAACAAGTTCGTGAAATTGAGACGATGTAAGGAGACATATATGCAGCATTCAGCTTGGCATGCTTTGATTAAGGAGCAGTTGCCAGAAGGTTATTTTGCAAAAATCAATCATTTTTTAGATGAAGTGTATGCTTCAGGGACCATTTACCCACCTCGGGAAAAGGTTTTTAATGCCATTCAGACAACAGATTTAGCAGATGTTAAGGTGGTTATTTTAGGGCAGGATCCCTACCACGGACCGCGACAGGCACAGGGCTTAAGTTTTTCGGTCCCTGATGACATTCCAGCTCCGCCTTCTTTGCAGAATATTCTTAAAGAACTGGCAGACGATATCGGAGTGAAGGAGTCGCATGATTTGACTTCCTGGGCTGAGCAAGGTGTTCTCTTGCTCAATGCTGGGCTGACAGTGCCTGCTGGTCAGGCCAATGCGCATGCTGGCTTAATCTGGGAGCCTTTTACAGATGCTATTATCAAGGTAGTCAATGAGAAGACCGATCCAGTTGTCTTTATCCTATGGGGTTCTTACGCCCGTAAGAAAAAAGCCTTGATTAGCAATTCCCACCATTTGATTATCGAGTCAGCTCACCCAAGTCCGCTGTCTGCCTACCGTGGTTTCTTTGGCAGCAAACCCTTTTCACGTACCAACGATTTTTTAGTGGCTAAAGGCTTGAAGCCAATCGATTGGTTAGCTTAGGAGGTAGTATGGTTCAGTTAGCAACGATTTGTTATATCGATAATGGGCGTGAGTTTCTCATGCTGCACCGCAACAAAAAGCTCAATGATGTTCATGCTGGGAAATGGATTGGTGTCGGTGGCAAGCTAGAGCGAGGAGAAACTCCGCAGGAGTGTGCTGCACGCGAGATTCTAGAGGAAACAGGTCTAAAGGCTAAACCTGTTCTCAAAGGAGTTATCACTTTTCCTGAGTTTACTCCCGACTTGGACTGGTACACCTATGTTTTCAAGGTAACGGAGTTTGAGGGGGAGTTGATTGATTGCAATGAAGGGACGCTGGAATGGGTGCCTTACGATCAGGTGCTTTCAAAGCCAACTTGGGAAGGAGATCATACTTTTGTTGAATGGCTGCTGGAGGATAAGCCCTTCTTTTCAGCCAAATTTGTTTATGATGGTGATAAACTGCTCGACACGCAGGTCGATTTTTACGAATAAAGGAGAGAAGACGATGCTATTAATCAAAAACGGACGAGTTATGGATCCTAAGACTGGTTTTGACCAAATTACTGACCTCTTGGTTGAGGGCAAGAAAATTGTCAAAATCGGCCAAAATCTGGAAGCGGCTGATGCCCAAGTCCTAGATGCTAGTGGTTTGGTCGTTGCCCCCGGTCTGGTTGACATTCACGTTCACTTCCGAGAGCCGGGTCAGACCCATAAAGAAGACATTCATACAGGAGCTTTGGCAGCGGCAGCGGGCGGCTTCACAACGGTTGTTATGATGGCCAATACCAATCCGACCATTTCTACAGTTGAAACCTTGCAGAAAGTGCTAGAGTCAGCCAGTCGTGAAAATATCCATATCAAGTCGGTCGCGACCATTACAGAGAATTTTGATGGTCAGCATCTGACAGACTTCAAAGCCCTCTTGGCTGCTGGTGCCGTTGGCTTCTCAGATGATGGGATTCCGCTGACCAATGCTGGGATTGTCCGCCAAGCCTTGATAGAAGCACGTAAAAACGATACTTTTATCAGCTTGCACGAGGAAGACCCAAATCTCAACGGTATCCTCGGCTTCAATGAACATATCGCCAAAGAGCATTTCAATTTCTGCGGGGCGACAGGTGTGGCCGAATACAGTATGATTGCCCGCGATGTTATGATTGCTTATGATACCAAGGCTCATGTCCATATCCAGCATTTGTCTAAGGCAGAAAGTGTCAAGGTTGTCGAGTTTGCCCAAAAACTAGGCGCTCAAGTCACTGCTGAAGCAGCACCTCAGCACTTCTCTAAGACAGAAGCTCTGTTATTGACCAAGGGCAGCAGTGCTAAGATGAATCCGCCTCTGCGCTTAGAATCGGATCGTCTGGCCGTTATCGAAGGGCTGAAGTCTGGCGTCATTTCTGTCATTGCGACGGACCACGCACCGCACCATGCCGACGAGAAAAATGTGGCAGATATTACCAAGGCGCCGTCTGGTATGACTGGTCTTGAGACCTCGCTTTCTCTAGGGCTGACCTATCTGGTGGAAGCAGGGCATCTTAGCCTCATGGAGCTCTTAGAGAAGATGACGGTCAATCCAGCTAGTCTCTACGATTTTAATGCTGGTTTTCTGGCCGAAGAAGGTCCAGCTGACATCACTATTTTTGATCCTAAAGCTGACCGTCTGGTTTCCGACCATTTTGCCTCCAAGGCAGCAAATTCACCTTTTGTTGGCGAAGAGCTCAAAGGCCAAGTCAAATATACCATCTGCGATGGAGAAATCGTCTTCCAAGCATAAGCAGACATTCATATAAAATCAGAGAGTAGGACAGAAATCGGTAATTCGTTAGAATTCGATTTCGTCGCTCCACCTCCGCACAGTTGAGTAGGACTGTAAAAGCTTAGGACTGTAAAAGCTGATGAAATCAGCCTAGTAGAGCCCACTCAACCACTGCGTCTTGC
>ERZ772909.241-NODE-241-length-36771-cov-4.000300_pt1 | contig 36771 bp, 44 predicted proteins | sample MGYA00511137_ERZ772909 | MGnify/ENA primary metagenome ERZ772909 (study PRJEB29015, sample SAMEA2738095) | human oral metagenome | biome: human oral; feature: human-associated habitat; material: saliva | place: China | collected 2270 ... | reverse complement strand
TGGGTATGCAGGATATTTATTTGCTTGGGAGTATGAAATAAAAGGGAATATATATGAAAATATAGAAATGTTAAATAAAAAAAATACCAGTGCATAAACACTGGCAACAAAATAATATTTAGGGTTGGTGAACCCATCTGTTATTATAAAATATTATTGATTAAATGTCAATAAGTTATATGAAATAAAAAAAGGAGATGTTAAAGAATGATAAGTACGAAAATGATAAAAAAGGTAAAAGAATTTTATGAGGTATTTAAACAAGAGGATTTTTTGGAAGAATACGGAATTACACCTGATAGAATGAGAACAAGAACTAAATTATGGGATGAAGAACTTGATGAACTTATTGAAGCAAAAAGTAAAAAAGATAAAGTGCAAATATTAGATGCAATAGTTGATATGCTGTACATACGGATTGGGACTTTATTAGAACACCATAAAGGGGATGTAGCAATAGTGCTCTTTAAAGTAGAAATTGATATAGAAATAAAAAATTGTAAAGAGTATTTTACTGAGTATTTTGGAGATAATTTTGCGTTATTAGAAGACGCATTTGATGAAGTACATATGAGTAATATGTCTAAACTGGATGAAAATGGAAATCCTATTTTTAGAGAAGACGGCAAGGTTATGAAAAGTCATTTGTTTATAGAGCCTGACTTAACAGGAGTATTATTACAATATGATGAATTATAAACATATTTTTATAAAAGGCAATGTTCCTAGTTCAAAAAACAGTAAGCGTTGGACGGGTAAAATGCTAATCAATTCAAAAACGGTAATGAAATACAAGAAAAACACTTGTGATGACTGGTGGAGCAATTGTATAAAATTCAAGGAAATGATACAAGGCAAAGAAAAGCCTTATAAAATAGGATTTTATTTTATACGGGATAGCAAAAGGAAATTTGATTATATAAATGCTGCTCAACTACCGTTGGATTTAATGCAGGAATATGACTGGATAGAGGACGATAACGTGGAAAATGTAATCCCTGTATTTTTAGGATATGAGGTAGACAAAGAAAATCCAGGAATAAGGATAGAAATATTATAGGAGGGTAAACTTGAGTAAAAGAAATAAAGAATTGAAAGAAATAATTAAATTTACAAAAATATTTAAACATAAAATGACAGGGAACTACGAAAAATTAGCAGGAATAATAATAGAGCATCCTGAAATAATGCTCGAAAGTCATAAACCAGATACAGATATACTCTATTGGTATATGAGAAAAAATAAAATAATTGTAGTTGAATTGAATGAGTTTGAATTTAAAGATAAAGTTATTGCTTTGTCTACTATTAGAAATTTTAGAAAAAGGTTAAGAGACTTTTTGGAAAAGAAAGATTTAGCATTAAAAACGGCATATGATTTAAAAATTAAGGGAAAAAGAATGAGATGTGCAATTAGTAAAGGTAAGGAAAATGGCATTTGCGGAGATTGATAGACAAGGGGGAGTAATTAGGTTAATATATCCTACAAATGAAAGTGTTAAGAAAATACAGGAATGGGAAGATGAATTAAATAATTATTCTATAGAAATAATCCCACAAAATACAATCACAGAAGAGCAAATGAGACTTTGTTATGTTTTGTTTAAGCAGTTTGGAGAGGCGTTAGGATACACGGTAAGTGAAGCAAAGGAATTATTAAAAGATATGTATTCCTTTAATTATGAGATAGGAGAATTTAGTCTATCTCCAAATAAAAGAAACACTTTGACATTGGAGCAAGCTACAGAGTTTATTCAGTTTATTATTGAAACTGCAATAAATGAGAATATAAACTTGTATATATACAAGCCAAAAGAGAAAAAAACAAGGCATATAAGAGAGATTGTACCTGATATTGAAAGATATGTCATTGCTTGTCTAAAAAATCGTTGCTGTGCAGTTTGTGGAGCAATACACGATTTTGAAAATGGGAAAATAATTGACCTTGAACATTACGATAATATAAGTAGATTAGGTGGGTATGAATTCGACGATGGGTTGCAGACTAGATTTCTTCCATTGTGTAGACAGCATCACACCGAGATACATTCAATACCTAAACAAGAATTTTTAGAAAAGTATCATTTACAGGCAGTGTATTTAAATGAAAAGCTTGTATTTGAGTTGTTAGATGTGTATCCTAATCATTTCAAGTTATTTAGAAAAAGGTTAAAAGAGGGGTACTATGATAGACAGATAAGGATGGAGAAACAATGAAAATATTATATTGTGAAGGCAGCCATATGGCAGTAATTGAAAAGGATATTAATCAAATTGAAAAACTTATTACTAATACAGATCTTAGACAAAGATTGAACTTGCAAAGGAAAATTGAAGTATATAAAATAAATTTTGAAACGAAAGATCTAACTGATGACTGCATTGTAAATTTATTTAAAACAATTACAATGGAAAGAAAAAAGAAATTATTCACTAAATTGTATTAAATAAATTTCAGAACATAAAAAAGGAGGTAAAATGATAAAAATATTTGCAGTAATAATGAACATTATAAAAGCAAAAAGAGAAAAAGTGATAATTTTAGAAAAAAATAAAAAAAAATAAAAAAAGCGTTGACTAATGTACGGACATATGTTATAATAGTTTTGTAGAGAAAAGAAAGGAGGACTAAGACAGTGAAAAACTTAAACGAAATAATAACTCTACTTGCGAGTATCTGTACAATATTACAATTTATATACTTTGTATATAATGAGTATAAAAACAGAAAAAACAAGAAGAAATAACCACAACAGAGGCTATGGTCGACAAACCCTCTAGCCTTTCTCTACAAATAAATTATAGAAAGGAAAAGAAATATGTTTGAAAATATACAGTTAATTTTATCAATAATAATATTAGTTTTATGTGCCACTTACTGGACATTAAAATATATGAATTGGAAAAAAGATAAAAAAAATAAAAAAAAATAAGCCCACAACAAAGGCTTATAAACTTAAACGAATTTTATTTCGTTAGTATTATAACATATTTACAGGAAATGTCAAGAGTATGGAAAAAGAAAAAAAGAAAATGGGAAGACCCTCAATAAAAAACAGAACAAAAAGACTTGAGATAAGAATATCAGAAATTGAACTAAAAATGATAAATGAATTATCAGAAAAAAAGAAAATAAGTAAAGCTGATGTTATTATTGAAAGTGTGACAAAAGTTTATAATGAAACAGAATAAAAAAAGTCCCCTGTTTTCACAGAGAACTTATAGCTATAATAGCTACTGACACTACTATTATACTATACTTTATAAATATGTTTTTAGGTAAAGTAGGTGTAGCTATATAGTGGATGAAAAAATGTATTTGTTAGAAATAAAATAAAAATTAGATAAATTTTATGTTTGCTGTATTATATAATAAAAGATGGAATAAGAACATATAAAGATTATAAAAATAAAAAAGACCTACAAAAGTAGGTCTTATATGTTTAAAATTCATCGAAATTTCTTATATGTATTATACCAAATTTTGAAAATAAGTCAAGGAGAAAAATTAGAAAAATTATAGTAATAAAGTATTGAAAATATTAGAAAAATAAGGTATAATATAAATATAATAAACAATTAAATAAGGGACCTGAAGCGAATAGAATGATTAATTGAAAAATAATAAAAAAGTGAATGCAGAAGGACAGTATCAAAGATACGGATTATAGGAGTAGACAAAGGAGAGCTACTTCCATTTTTCGTATCTTTTTTTTGTTTAAGGAGTAAAAATGAAAGATTTAAAGATTGAAAAGATTAAGATTGATGAGATTAAGGAATATGAAAATAATTCAAAAATTCATACATCAGAGCAAATTCAAAAGATTAAATATTCAATTAGCAAGTTTGGTTATTTACAACCTATCTTAATAGATGAAAATAATATGATTTTAGCAGGACACGGCAGGTATAGAGCCTTAAAAGAGTTGAAATATAAAGAAATACCAGTAATAAGGCATGAGCATTTAACAGATACGGAAAAGACTGCTTTTTCAATAGCTGATAATTCAATAACTATGATGACAGGATTTGATGAAGACTTGTTGAAATTTCAGTTGAATGAATTAGAAATAGATGATTTTGACACTGATTTATTGGCGTTGGATGAGTTGGATTTATTTGGTGATTATGATGAAAAAATGGAAGAAAAATATTCCGATGGAGTTATAGGTAGTTTAGCAAGAGATTTAATAATAGCTCCAGTTAATATATTTGATACTAGAAAGAAGAAATGGCTCGAAAGAAAAAGGGTTTGGCGAGAGTTAATAAATGATAATGGGGAAACAAGGCAGGAAACAAATGTAATAACTAATATTAATGATAATTTTGAAACAGTATCTTTATTAGATCCAGTACTTGCTGAAATAATCTGTTATTGGTTTACACCGCAAAAAGATAATAATAAAATATTCGATTGTTTTGCTGGTGATACAATTTTCGGATATGTTGCTGGGAAATTAGGAAATGAATTTACAGGGATAGAGTTAAGGAAAGAACAAGCAGATTTAAATAACGAAAGAACAAAAGATTTTAATTGTAAATATATTTGTGATGACGGACAAAATGTAGATAAATATATAGAGAAAGAAACTCAAGATTTATTTTTTAGCTGTCCCCCTTATTTTGATTTAGAAGTTTATAGTGATATGGAGAATGACGCCAGTAATCAAAAAAGCTATGAAGATTTTTATAAAATTTTAGATAATGCTTTAAGAAAAGGTGTTCAAAGGTTAAAAGAAAATAGATTTGCAGTAATAGTCGTAGGAGATGTAAGGAATAAAAAAACAGGGGAGTATTATAGTTTTTTAGACGACATTAGAAGAACTATGAAAAAAAGTGGGTTGTTATATTATAACGACATTACGCTGATAAATAACTTTGGAACAGCTGGATTAAGGGGAAGACGTTTTTTTAAAAGTAGAAAAGTTGTTAATGTAAAACAAACTTGTTTAGTTTTTTACAAAGGAGACAGTAGAAAAATAAAAGAAATTTTTCCAGAAGTGGAGGTTAAATATTTAGATGAAAGCGGAGATTTTTAATATAAAAAAATGGATAATTGGTTGCGACCCTAATTATTTAAAATATGTTATTAATGAAATGTTAGAAAAAACGGAATTTAGTATCTTAAATTTTAATGAGTATTATTTCAAAAACTATGGATATACAGCTTTATGGTTATTGGGTGAAAGTCATTTAGCTATACATACTTTTCCTGAAGAAAATAAAACTTATTTAGAATTAAGTTCTTGCAACGAAAAGAAAAATAATAAATTCCTAGATTTACTGGAAGACAGCAGTTTAAAAGTAGAAAATAATAAATAATAAGAGGTAAGGGAATGTGAGAGATGAAGACATAAAATTAATAATAAAAAATGAGTATGAAAATGGGGTAGGAGTAACAGAACTATCTCGGAAGTACAATAAAAAAATCAATACGATTAATACTTGGAGAAAAAGGGGTAATTGGAAAAAAAAAGAAAATATTGAACCCAAAAAGAACCGAGTTCGAAAAAATAAAAGTGAACCTTTTTCAAAAATAGGTTCAAACGATAAAAATTTGCAAATAAAAAAAGATTTAATAAATGGAGCTACAAAAGAAGAGATTATGTCAAAGAACGGCATAAGCGAAAGGACTTATTACAGGAAGATAGAGGATATAAGAAAATTAAGGCTTGAAGTTACTCAAAAATACTTAAATGAGTTAATGGAAGAGGTTTATCAAGGTAAGTTAAAGGAAATATTGAAAAAGGGTGAGCAAGCAAAAGCTAATTTGACTATAAAAACAATAACAGAGCTTAAATCGGATAATGTAGATTATAAAAAGATTGAAAGCAATGAAAAGGCTTTTAATTCAATAACGAAAATGCTTAATAATTTAGCAAGAAATGGAGATATATTGAGCGCAAGCCAAATGAATGAGATAGAAGCACAGTTGGTGGATGAAAATATTAAAAATGAATATCTACAGTTAGAAAAAGAAAAAAATAAAATTGTAGATACTGATAACAAAATAGAAATAGACTTGAAAGGGGTTTAATGAAAATAGAGAGAGAAGTCAACAAACATTTTCAAGAATTTTTATTGGACAATGAACAGCATATTTATTTCTTGTTAGGTGGATATGGGAGCAGTAAATCTTATAATATAGCTTTGAAAATAATGCTGTTGTCTCTTAGAGAGAAAAGAAAAATATTAGTTGTAAGACAAGTTAAAGAGAATTTGAAGGAAAGCTGTTATGCAGATATACAAGATATTATCTACACTTATGAGCTTGAACGATATTTTATTTTTAGAAATAGTCCAATGAAAATAGTATGCACTGTTACAGGAACAGAAATATTATTTAGAGGGTTAGATAATGTAAAGAAAATAAAATCAATAAAAGATATAGATACAATTTGGATTGAGGAAGCAGATGAGATAGATTATTCATCGTTTAAAGAATTAAAGTCAAGGTTAAGGAGTATAAGAAATCGTAATATTTTAATGTTATCTACAAATCCAAATGAATATGGAGTATGGACTTATAAATATTTAATAGAAATACTAGGAGCTATAAACAAAGATGAGAATGACTTATACAATGAACGGATTATTAAAATAGATAATAAAATCAAATTGACTACAGGTAGGATATACGATGAAAAAATCTATTTACATCACTCTGTATATAAAGACAATAAATTTTTACCAGACAACTTTATAGCAGATTTGGAGACGGAAAAAGATACATTTAGTCGTGCAATTAAAACACTAGGACATTTTGGAAGTGCTGGAGACCGTTTATTTAATAATATTCAAATAATGGAACAAAGCAGGATAAATGAAATAATAAAAGATAAATATAACAGATTTACTGGTTTTGACTTTGGATATAGCAATTCCTACAATGCGATAGTAAGACTTGTTATAGATGAAGAATTGAACGACCTTTATATATGGCAGGAATTTTATCAAAACGGAATTACAGATGTTGAAATGTTGGAAACTGAAATTATAAAAGATTTAATTAAAACAGGAGATGGAGTATACGGAGATAGTGCAGAACCTAAGACGATAGCATTTTATCAAATGAATAATTTGTCAATAAATGGAGCAAAAAAAACTGCAGATATTTCAAAAGGTGGAGTGAAATTGCTTCAATCTTTTAGAAATATATTTATTGATAATAATGTGTGTCCTAATACATATAGAGAGCTAACCGAGATGAAGTGGCACTTAGATAAAAACGGATTGATTGCTAAAAATCCAAAAACACAAAAGCCGTTTAACTTTGACCCACATTCATTTGACGCGATTAAATATGCACTATGTAGATACACACCGTATATTATTGATAAACATTATTATAAAAAGGAGAAAATATAAATGTTTAATTTTTTTAGAAAAAATAACAGGACGCCACCTGTAATAAATGATTTTAGAGATTATGCAAACTTATTACTGAATTATGAGGTGGATGAAGAAAAAGCAATTATTGAAATATATAAAAATCCGTTTAGTAGTGCTTGTATAACAAGAATAAATGAAGCGTTAAACAATCTAACTTGGGGGACATATAGAAAAGGGTATAAAGACAATGTAAGTGAAATAAAAGATAGCTTTGTTGCTAGAACATTGCAAGAGCCATCAAAAATATTGAATATAGACCAGTTTATTTCTTATTTTGCATTGTACTACATTCTTTATGGAGAGTTATTAATAATGCGTGTAGATTTATTCACAAAATCGGAACTGATTATATTTAAAAAAGGTAGCTATCATATAGAAGTAGATACAGATAATGTATTGAATGGCATCAAAAGTATTAGAATAGGAGCTAATGAGTATAAAGGGGATGAGCTTAAGCAATTTTATTACATAAAAAATATAAATGTTTACGATAATATCGCTGGTACTGGATTTGGAAACAGTCGTATAAAATCTTTATCAATGCTACACGATTATTATTGTTTGATTACAAGGTGGAACAATGAATTGTTAAAAAATAGTGGTAAAAGAGAAGTTCTTCTTTTATTCAAAAACTTTTTAAATGTGCATAAGAAAAAAGAAATATTAGATGAATTTGAAAAAAATTCAGGTGCAAAAAATGTAGGTAAACCAATGATAGTTGATGGAGATGACGTAAGCCTTGTGAACGGTGATTTTACACCTAGAGATTTTGACTTTTTAAATGCACTTGATGAAATAAGGAATATCACATCAAATATATTTAATGTGCCGTCAATTTTGATTGGAGACAGGACAAACAGTAAATTCAGTAATTATAAAGAGGCAAAAAAAGACTTATACACGGAAAATATAATTCCGATGGCTCAACAAATAGCAGAATATTTAACACAAATATTTAAAGATAAGTTAGGAGCTAATGAGTATATAGATTTTGATACAAGCAAAATTGAAGTATTGAAACAAGACAAAAATGAAATAATGACAATGCTTAATTCAATTCAATTCTTAACAATAAATGAAAAAAGAGCTGAATTAGAATATCCAGCTGTGGAGAATGGGGATGAGATTTGGCTGAACGGAATGTATACGGCATTGTCGGAAATGGGAACAGAAGCCCCTTTAGAACCTAATGGAGATGAGGAAGATGAAGAAGTTGACATTGAGCCAGAAAAGGCGACTAATGAAAAAACAAATAAAGGCACGAAATAGATTGATAAAAAGGCAGTTCAAAAGATTAAAGCTATCGTTTGAATTGTTGGGAGCTAGTATTGATGAACATTCAAAGATTTTTATTTATGAGACAGGATATAAGATTTTTGCTAACTCAATACGTCGTAATTTAGAGATGTCATTTAAAGAAACTTTAGATTTTACATTAGATTTTTTAAAGCTGGAGCGTGGAGTTCCTGAAAACTTAATTCCAGTTGTAAGGAATGAAACACTGGAAAAATTAGGTGGAAAAGTTATATCCGAAAAAGTAACTAATATAACTAATACTACAAAAAATACAATAAACAAAATAATAACTAATGGACAAAAACAAGGAATGAATACAAAAGAAATAGCTAAGGAAATAAAAGAAAAAGTCAAACATATGAGCAATACGAGAGCTATGAGGATTGCAAAAACTGAAACATCTCAAACGGCAACTACTGTTTACCACGAAGGATTGGTACAAGCTAAGTTAGAGAAGACTTGGTGGCACGTTGGAGGTGGTAAAACAGATAGGGAGAGTCATTTAGCTTGTGATGGAGAGACTATCCCAGCAGATGAGATTTTTTCAAATGGGTTGAACCACCCTCACGAGTTAGGTGCAGACGCAAGCGAAATAGTGAATTGTAATTGTGTATTAGTTTAAAAGGAGGATAGATGGGAGAAGACAAGTTTGAAAAAAGTGTCGAATTATTTTTAAAAAAAGACACTGAAGAAAAAGGGATAATTGAAGGACAGTTAATAACTCATAGTGTTATTGACAGTTACGGAGATTGTTTTGATAAGACAGCATTAGATAAAGTAGATAAAGAAAAAACTTATTTCTTATTACATATGCATGAATGGAGTAAAGAGCTAGGGACTTTAAAAGTTTATCAAGATGAAAAAGGAAATCTTAAATTTACGGCAAAGTTAGATTTATCAACTGATAATAATGGTAATGCCATAAATTTAGATGCACAAAAAGTGTATTCAATGATGTTAAAAGGTGCTAATTATGAAATGTCAGTTGGTGGATTCTTAAAACAAAAAGAATGGAGCACCGTTAAAACTGATAAAGGTGAAGTAAATGCAAGAATAATAAAAGAAATTGAAGTTGTTGAAGGTAGTGTAGTTTTAAAAGGTGCAGTACCAGGAGCAACGGTTGAGACAGTTAAAAGTGAAAATTTAGAAAAAGAAAAGGAGAACGGAATGGACAAAGAATTAGAATTATTAGAAAGAGGATTAAAGGAAACAGAAGAAAAAACAAAAGCAACATCAGAAAAAATTGAAAATGTTGAAAAAACAATCAATGAAACAAATGCGAATATTGAAAAAATGGGAAAATCAATTGATGAATTAATGAGAAAAGGAATTAATCAACCAGAAATAATTGAGAAAAAAGAAAGTGAAGCATTTGAAAAATATTTAAAAACAGGAAATTCAGCTGATGAAGCATTAAGAAAAGCACCAATTACAACTTCAGGAGTTACATCAATATTAATGCCTGCTGTATTAGCAAATGAAATTTTAAAAGAAACAAAAGAAACATCTAACTTTTTGATGGCTGGTAAAATTGTAAATTTAAAAGGTAAATCAATTGTAATTCCAGTTAGAAATGAAATAACTGGAGCAAATGAAATAGTAACTGAAACAAATGGGAATACGAAAGACGGTGCATTAAGTTATAAACATATAGAAATAACAGCTGGAATGAGACAAGTTAGATATCCTGTTACAGATGAAACAAAAGACGATACAGCATTCGATATAATTCAAGAAATAAAAGAGGCAATAGCAGAAGAATTTGGACAAACATTATCTGCATTGACATTAAAAGGTCAATATGGAACGGGAGATAACTATATTCAAGGATTTTTAACAGATACAGATGTTTTAGCTGGAGCAGTAACTACTGCAACAACAAATATAGTTACGTGGGAAGATATGGTTAAACTTGAAACTGGAATGAAAACAAGCTATAGAGCAAATGCGGCTTACTATGTCTCACCACAATTATACGAACAAATGAAATTATGGAAAGATAATAACGGTGTACCTTTATGGAACACAATAGTAAATGGAGAGACATTAAAATTCAATGGATACCCAGTATATGTTGAGTACTTCTTAGATGAAGTTAAAAAAGACCAGTATCCTGCAGTATTCTGTGACTTTAGAAAAGGATACACTTACGTTATGAAAAAAGACTTTGAACAAGAATTACACAGAGACCCAAATACTAGAATAACTACTTACTACACAAGAATTAGATTAGGTGGTAAAGTAACTAGACCTAAAGCCTTTTCAGTATTAAAAGTTAAATAATGGAGTAAATTATGGAAACTTTGGAATATGAAAAAATAACAGGTAAAACTCTAACTGATGAAGAAAAGGTTAGAGTTAACCTATTAATTAAAGCGACTATAGAGCAAATAGAAAATATGTTAGGTTATTCTTTAGAATTTGGAGAAGTTAAAGAGACCGTAAACTATGAAGAGCGTATTTGGTTAAAAAATCGCCCTGTAATAGAGATTTTAGAAATAAGTCAAGGAATAGAGTATGAATTAATTAAAAATTGTGTAGAGATACAAAATTTTAAGCCTGTATGTGCTTGTGTATATGATAATAGAAAAATAAAAATTAAATATACAAAAGGTTATAGAGAGTTCCCTAAATGGTTAATGATTGAAATAGTTAGAATTGTGGATAATACAGTGGAGTTAATGAAAAAAGAAAGTAAATATACAAGCTATAAAATTGATGATATTGCTTATACAATGAAAGATTTAACGGCTGCAAATAAAGACTTGTTAAATGAGGTAGTCAAAAAAATTTATGATTGAATATAAATTAGATGACCTTGAAAAATTAGAAAAAGAGCTTGAATATATACAAAAACACGTAATCGTAGTTGGAGTGCTTGGAGAAGAAGGAAAAGGTGCAGGGGAAATGAAACATAAGATAGCAACAATTAAAGAATATGCCATTTTTAATGAATATGGAACGAGTAGAGGAATACCGCCGAGACCTTTTTTCCGACAATCAGTAATGACAGAAAATTCAATCAAAATAATTAAATCATTTATGGAAGAGCAAATAAATCAAGTTATCCTAGGAAATATTACAGGACAAGCTTATTTAGAAAATGTAGGAACATTTGTTGTGAAAAGAATAAAAAGTGTGATAAAAAATGGTAATTTTACCCCCAATAAAGAAAGTACTATAAAAAGAAAAAAAGGAAGTTCGCCGTTAGTGGATACAGGTAGCTTGATTAATTCTATTTCTTATATGATTGTAGGAGTGTGATATTTTGAATAAAACTTTTATACCAGAGCATTTTTTTTATGATTGCAAATATATCAAAACTGAAAGTGAATGGGTAAATTCAGAGTATGTGGAAAACTTTGTTGAAAAAGATTTTAGAGGTGCAGTATTTAATCTTGGTAGGCGTGATGTTAATTATTTAATCGAACAAGGATTTAATAATATTCGTGATAGCAAGAAAATTTATTGCTATGTAGACCTAGAACTAAACGGCACAATAAAATTTAACGGAGAGGATTATATCATAAATACAGTTCGTGATTATATGCAACACGACCAATTAAGGATTTATTACATAGAGAGGTTGAAACAATGAAAAATGAGCAATTAAGAAAGCTTTTAGCAAGTTTTGTAGATTTTCAAATTATAAGAGATGACTATATTGCAAAAAAACCTAATGAATTTGCAATAATGCACACGATTTTTTTAACAAAAAATTCAATAAGTGGTAGTAGAGTTATAAAAAATGACGAAGAAAAAATAACCGAGCAAACATCAAGGCTTGTTAGTGCTTATTTTCAAATAGATTGCATTGCTAGGACACAAGCAAGGTCAGAAGAGATGGCAAATAAACTTTACGATGTTATCGTTTTTGAAAAAAGGGATGAATTAATAAAAAATGGATTTGGACTGCAAAGCGAAAGCATACAAATAGCAGACAGAACTTTTTTAGAGGGTAGTCAATATATTTACAGATTTGGCTTTGATGTTGAGATAAGCTGGAGAGAAATAAGCGAAAGGGAAAGAATATTAATAAAAGATATAGATTATAAAATTAAGGAGGAAAATTAATGACAACGAGAAAACATATAAATGTTAGAGTAGTTAGACCTAATAAGCCTTTAACATTGGGTGATTTTAGCAAAGTGTTATTTATTACTAAAGAGGAAGATAAGTCTTTTAAAAAATATACAACACTTGAGGAAGTTGGAAAAGATTTTGGCAAAAATTCAAAAATGTATAAAGGAATTGAGACATTTTTATCGCAAGAGGATACAGATGGTAATGTAATTAAACCAAGTATATGGTACTGTGCAAGTAAAAGTACACCTAATCAAGAATTTTTAGATAGCTTACCAACTGGAGATTTTTACGGAGTAGTTGTAGATTTTTTTGATGAAGAATTTACAAAAGAATTAGCAAAATGGCTTAATAGAAATAGGAAATTTGCAATTGTGATAAATACACTTGCAGAAAATAATAAGCAGGAATTAAAAGAAAGTCCTAGAATTTACTATTTAGCTGGAAAAGAAGAAGGAGAAAATTTAGATGCATTCGGATTGACAGCTTATACATTTATTCAAGGTGTAAATGGTAGATGGGCAGACCGTAGGATTTTAGGAGTTGAACCTAGTGCTAAAAACACAACTCAAGAGAACAACTTTAATGAGGGTAATATCAACTATACTTTATCGTTAGTTGGGTATAACGCCGTAACGAGTGGCTCTTGGTGTGCTGATGGAATTAGACACGCAGACCAAACAATAAAGATAGACTTTATTACTAACGCAATTGAAACAAATTTAGCAAAATTAAAAATAGAATCTAAAAATCTAACTATGGATACAGATGGATTACCAGTTGTTGAAGCTCTATTAAATAGAGTGATGGTCGCTTGTGGTAAAGAGGGAGTAATTGTTAGAAATAACAATAAGGATTATATGTACACTGTTTATGTGCCGAGTGTTGAGGATACTTCAGCTGACACAGGATTAACAGTAGATGACTATATAAATAGAACATTAAGAAATGTAAAAGTTGATTTTACAATAACAACAGAAATAGAGGAAATCGATGTCACTTTAGTATGGCACGATGAACCGTTAAAAAAATAGTAGGAGGTAAGAAATGGCAAACTTTTTAGGAAAAGCGAAAGACTTAACAAAAGTTGACTTAAGTATAACATTCCCAACATTAGGAAGTTATATGATTAAAGAGGCAAAAGAAATAGAAATAAGTGCTCCTGAGGATAGTTTCACAATGACAGACGCCGACATCAAAGGCAACGTGTCAACTATAAGTACGGGGAGCAAAAAAAGGGAAATAAAAGTTGTAACTACTAAGGGTAGTGATGACGATATATTCTTGAGTAGATGTTTAAGATTAAATGCTGGATTATTAGGAACACTTGTTTATATAGATGACACTGGAGATAATAAAGTCAGTGGGACTGGAGAAGGTGTATCTATTCAAAAAGCACCAAATAGAAAAAATAATACAAAAGATATAGACATTGAATACACAATTCAATGTGCTAAATATACTGAATTAGTTTAGGAGGAAATAATAAATGGAAAATAAAGAAGTAAGATTAGAAGAGGAAAATGTAGTAAAGATGAATGGAGCGGGGGTTTATAAGACACCTATTCAAGAGATTTTTATAGATGAAGAGGGAAACATAAAAGAGGTGGCTTTTGAAATTGTTAAGCCTCAAAATTCTCAATTATTTATGAGAACTTATACAAAGTTTGCAGTCAGCAAAGATTTTATTGAGTTTGCAGAATCTTTATTCCCTAAAATGATACAAAAACCAGTTGAAGCAAGAAAGATAGATTTTTTTGAAAACGACCCTGAAGCATTAATTGAATTATGTATGTTGATAATTGACATTATGGGAAAGAACACAGAGAACAAGAAAAGAAAATTATTGATGAAATTGAAATAGCAGAGATTGAATATGAAGACCCAATACTCAAGCAAAAATGGGAATTTATAGTAAAAAGGCAGATTCCAGACCCAAATGTGGTACTGGAAATGCCTTATGGTAGATTCTTACAGTGGATACAAGCAATAAACGACTTTGAGGAGGTTGAATAGATGGCAAATGAAATAAAAGTTGATATAAAGATAAATGTAGATGGACAGCCTATAACTAAATTAAAGAATAAAATCAATGAAATTAAAGCACCAACAGAAAAAATAGAAAATAAACTATCTAAAATAACAGATAGAATAAAAATTTTTAAAATAGAAAAATTAAGAGAAAAACTATCTAAAATAATGCCAACCACTAAAAACCTTGAGCGGTTATTTAATAATCTATCCAAAAGAATAAGTAAAATAAACCTAAAAACGCTAGAAAAAATACCTTTATTAGGAAAAGTGAGTACAAAATCATTCGGATTTGTTGAGAGACAATTTTCTAAAATAAATTCATTAGGAAAAGGGATAGGAAGCTTATTTACTTCAATGAAAGACAAGGTAAAAACAGCTTTTTCAAAAGTTCCTTTAGATAAATTTAAAAATGGATTGAACGCAATTCAAGAGAAGACAAAAGGAGTGATAAGTGGAATAAAGGGTATAATCGGTAAATTAGGATTAGTTGGTGGACTTGTAGGTGGATTAAGTTTTGCAGGAATAGCTCAAGCCTCTGATACTAATGCGTTACGAAATTCAAGATTAGATATGGTAACGAAAGATATTGAGGGATTAAAAAATAAAGTCTTTAAAGAATCTCAAGTTAGTGGTTCAGATTATGGAGCACAGTTAGATTCAGTTGCTAAATTAAAAATGTTGACTAATGGATTATTTAACGATAGTGAAGCAGTTAAATTTACAGCAACACTGGATAAAGCTTTTAAAGTAGCAGGTACAGCTCCAGAAGAGGCGGCAAGTGCAATGTTCCAGCTTAATCAAGCTATGACCTCAGGAAAATTACAAGGGGATGAGTTCCGTTCAGTAATGGAAAATGCTCCGATATTAGCACAAAAAATAGCTGATAGTATGGGAATTTCAATGGGAGAACTTAAAAATGTAGCATCTAAAGGGAAAATAACTAGTGATGTAATTAAAAAAGCTGTATTAGGTAGTGCTGATGAGATTGAAACAAAGTATAAGGAAATGCCAATTACATTTTCTAAAGTATTTTCACAAGCAAAAAATGCTGGATTAAAAGCTATGGATAGTATGCTGACTAAAGTAAATGCTTTAGTAAATACAGACGTAGGGAAAAAAGTTGCTGAAGATTTACAAAGAGGAATGGTTGGAATGTCTAATGGATTTTCAGTAGCATTTGATAATATGTTAAAATTATTTTCAAAATTAGATTTTTCAAAATTAATAAATCCTTTAATGCAGTTAGGAGTAACAATAGGAAATATATTTAATAAAAATATGAATGGCGGTGCTGGATTTATTGATGGAATAGCTGGAGCTATGAATAGGTTAATTAATCTAGGTGGAATAATTGTAGGATTAATTGATGGAGCGTTACAAAATATAAATTTTGAACAAATAGTACAAATAATAGGAAATATAGGAAATGCTTTTGCTACATTATTTAAAACAATAAATTTTGGTAGCATTTGGAATTTGCTAAGTATAGCTTTTAATATGATAATGGAAGCATTGGTAATGATAACACCTTTATTTTCTCCAATAATGCAAGTTTTAGGAAATATTTTTAATTTTGTAGTACAAATATTGACAGCATTAATGCCAGTAATAGATGTGGCAATAAAATTAGGTATTGTGTTATTTTCAACAATTGTTCCAGTCTTACAAATAATCATTAATATATTTATAATGATAGGTTCAGTTGTAGTTGAAGTATTTTCATTAATTTTTAACACTGTTGGAAGAATAATGAATGGAATTTTAGAGATTATTTCAGGTGTAATTAATTCAATAAGTGGAGTTATTAATCAAATTTCTGTATTTTTCACAAATGCTTTTAATAAAGCAAAAAATATAGCACAAGAAGCAATAAATGGAATAAAAGGCTTTATAGATGGATTGTTTGGTAAGATTGGAGAACTAGGAAATAAAATAGGTGGAGTGTTAAGCAAGTTAAATCCGTTTAAAGGAAAAGGTGGCAAGGTTGAAATAGGACATAATTATACAGGGACTAGAAGTTGGAGAGGTGGACTTACAACCGTCGCAGAAAAAGGGGCGGAAATGATAAAAATTCCAGGACAAAGTCCATTTTTAGCTGGCAGTGAAATGCTTATGAACTTACCTCAAGGGACAGAGATTTTAACAACTGAAAATACTCAAAAAGAAATGAATAGTAACAGCTTTGGGAGTATGCAAAGTCCTAAATTTAAAGGGTCAACTACTAATAATCATACAACAAATACTGAAAATAGCAGTAAAGAAATTACATTTAGTCCAACAATAATTGTACAAAATTCAAGCAATGATGACGATATAGAAAGCAAAATCAATAGAGTTATAAATAGATTTTTTGAAGAAAAAATCATTTCAATGGGGGTATAGAATATGTCAAAATCAAATTTTTTAAATAAGAACTTGCATTTATTTGGAGCAGGATTATCTTTATTTAATTCTCGTAGTCAATTAAGTGGAGTAGCTAATAATGTAAAAAATGATATGTTAGGTACAAACAGTCTACAAAATGAAATTGATAACTTATACGCCTCAATAAATACGGAAGTTGACCGGTGTAAGATTAATGGGATAGAGCTTGAATGGGTGCAGGTAAAGAGTGATGAGCGTTCAGGGACAGTTAAGACACATACGCAGGAAGACCGAGACAATACGTTGATAAGCTCTAATGTTGCTAATGGGAATAGGAAATATAGCATACACGTTATTTTAACAAAACATAGCACTAATAATCCTGATGAAATTTATCAAAATATAGTTGAATTTTGGAAAAATAAAACTTTATGCACTTTATCAACTTTAGAAAATATAGAGGATATTGTAATTACTAAAGTTTCTCGTAGTTATCAAAGCAAGAATACTTACGAGTTTGATTTAGATTTTGAGGTGTTAGAGTTTGCTTATTTGATGAAAAAGGGAGAAGTTGCTGCAAAAGACAAAACAATATTATCAGAAGAAAAAGAGACAGGAATAGCTGGGACTAAACAAACAAATATTAAATATGGAGGCTTTTTATGAGAATAGAAATAGATAGAGATAAAATCCCATATAAATTTAATTTAAAAAGTGATAATAAGCTCTATAAGTTGGATATTAAGCATTTTCCGTACAATAACGGAATTTATATAGATATTTATGACGAGGATGATTATTTGATTTTGGAAAATGAAAAATTGATATACGGTAGACCACTAGGTTTTTTCCTTATGAAAGATAGAAATAATAATTTTGATGAAGATTTTTTAAACTGCTATATCGTGCCTTTAAGCTTGGATAAAAAAGAAGTGCCGATAACTTACGATAATTTTTGCAAAACTGTTTTTTTAGAATATTTTTCATTGGAGGAAGTAAATGAATAATAAGTTTTTTATTGAACGAACTGAGATAAAAATTGAAACAAAAGAAAAAACTTTAAATTTTATTTATCCTAAAGATTACAAGATAAATGACCCTGAAATCTTAAATGGATTGGAGCTTAAATGGAATTATAAAAGTGTGAATGAAGAGCCAAACGAATTTAATATTGAAATAAAAGGTTTGAGTACAACGACTATTTCCAAAATAAAATTACGAGATGACGTGAGATTAGTTGCAGGATATGGGAATGATATAGGAGAGATTGCAACTGGAATAGTGACACGAAAAGAATACGATAAAGGTATTTTAAAATTAAAATGCCGTGAAGTTAAGGCGAGTTTTAACAAGCTAGTCAGTGCTGGATATGCACCAAATACAAAAGCGAGCTATATCATAAACGATTTAGCAAGTAAAATAGGATTTACTGTGAAGCAATGTGAATTGAAAACTGACAAAGTATATTCTATTGGAGAAAGCATTTTAGGTAGTGGGCTTTATGAGATAGGACAAATTGTAAAAGATTGTGGAAGTGAAATGACTACAAAAAATGATTTTATTTACATTTATCATAACGAATTAGTGAGCGAAAAAGTAATACAGCTTAGCTATCAAAGTGGCTTGTTGGAAGAACCGAAACCTAAAGAAATAGAAGAAATAAGCTATAAAGTTGAAAAACCGAAAAAAGCTAAAAAAGGTGGTAAAAAACGTGGAAAAAAAGGTAAAAAAGATAAAAGAGGGAAAAGAGGACGTAAAAAGAAAAAAGAAAAAAAATAATAAAAAAAAGAATACTAAAGGGAAAAAAATAGATAAAACAGATAAGAAAAAAAATGAATTAAAATACGACTATGAAATAAAATGTTTATTAATTCACAGGCTTAAAAAGGGTGATGTAATAGAATTGATAAGCAATGATATTAAGACATTGTGTAAAATTGTAGAAATAAGTGATATAAGCGATTTTATAATGACGCTTAAGGTATTAGTAGTCAATAAGTAAGGAGACGCAGTGTTAGATGAATATGTAAAAAATATGATAGGTAAGATTGATACAACTATAATTGCAAGAATTACAAAAGTTGAGGGCAATGGATTTGTGAATGTTGAGCCGTTAGCAGAGTATCAAGATGTAGCTCTACCGCCAATATTTCATGTTCCTATGTGTCAAATAGGAAATAGGAGTATAAATATTAAACTTAATTTTAAGACTGGAGATGTAGTGCTTGTCTTAATCTGCAGTCGTGATATAAGCGGTTATGTGACAAAAGAAGTTGCAACTGTAAATACGAATAAACGGTACAATTTAACGAATGCAATAGCATTACCGGTACTTATTTCAACTGATTTAAGCGGTGTAAATGTTCCTAGTTCTATTGAAGTGACTGGAGATATAGTAGTAAATGGGAATATATTGATAAATGGTAATGCTGAGATAACTGGGAAATTAAAAGTCGGAAGTATAGAAAGTGGAGAAATAGAGGCAAAAAGCTTAGATGTTAAGGCTGATATAACGAAAAATAAAACGCCTTATATTCATCCTTAGGAGTTGAAATGGATATTAAATTAAATAATAGTACTGGAGATTTTTATATAAAAAATGGAGATATTTCTTTTTTTGAATATGAGGAAAAATATTTTGAAATTTTACAACAAATAATATTAATGCTTCATATACGAGAGGGAGAGCTTGAATACGACATAAACTATGGATTAAATTTTGAAAAGTTATACGGAACACACGGAGAAATAGAACCAGTACTGGAGCATATAAGAGAAAAAATCTATAGTAATTTTAAAGATTATTTAAGTAAATGTATTGTTGAATTTTATAGTTTTGAAAACAGAAAATTAAAAATAAATTTAATTTTAGAATTTAAAGAAAATAAAGGCGAATTTTTAAAACTGGAAGGAGTGGGTATAGGTTGGCAAGAACAGAAGTAAATTCAATTAATGACAATATAAATATTTTAAATAATGAATTAATGAAACTGTTAAAAACTGATTATTCAAATGATAAGCGAAGTGCTTGGTATATGTTGATGTACCCAGTAGCTAGACTTTTAAGAGAAAAAATGGAGAGACAGCAAGCACAAATAGATAAGATGAATTTATTAAACTGTGTAGGAGATGAAATTGATGAGCATTTAGCAAATAGTCCATTTTTATTTTATAGAAAAAAAGCAAGTAAAGCAACTGTTAAAATTGAATTAATTGGCGGGGTAAACATTGAATTGAATGCAGGAGATGTTGTCGTTGAGGCAAAAAATGGACTTAGATATTCATTAAATGAGTCTGGGAAATTAAATAATAAGAATACTTTTATTTTTAAATGTGAAACAGATGGAGAACAGGGGAATAATGAAATAGGAGATATTATCAAAATTGTTAAAATTGTAAATGGTGTATATGATTTTAAACAAGTAGAAGGTGCTGTTGGTGGAGCGGATATAGAAAGCGATAACGACTATATAAAAAGATGGTATTCTTCACTGTCAAATAGTGAATGGAATTTAGATGGAATAAGAGAAGAGATATTGCGTCAAGAGGGTGTAAAATCTGTTTATGCTAATGAAAATAAAACAATGCAAGTTGACAGTTTAGGACTTGAACCTAAGTCAATAGCAATAGTTGTAGATGGTGGAAGAAATGAGGATGTAGCACGAGCCATATGGAGAAAAAAAGACGCGTCTATTCAAATGAATGGGACTACTATTGTAAACATAAAAGATAGTCAAGGGATAGATAGAGAGATTAAGTTTTACAGACCATCACAGAAAGAAATACAAGTAAGAATTGAGTTCACAAAAATTGATACAGTGAATATTATTGAAGAAAATTTAATTGAAATTGTAAAAAAATATTTAAGAACAGTAAATGTTGGAGACTATATCACTTCTTACAAGTGCGAGAGTGAATTTATTAGACCTATATATTCTGCAGATAAATTATTAAATATTGATATTTCTTTTAAATTTAAAGACCAATCAGAATATTCTAAAGTTTTAAAATTAAAATTTAATGAGGTAGCTAAGTATGCGGAATAACTATGAATATATGATAAAAAAAGTCCCTTGGTGGCTTAATAAAAATAAAAATGTACAAGCTTTTTATAGTTCCATTTCAAAATTATTTGATGAAATAGATAAAACTTATTTATCATTAGAAAAACAGTACTTGATTGATTACGCATACAATGAATTTTTAGATAATATAGGAATAAAATTTAATGTTGAACGTAAAAATCAAAGTGATATGCGATACAGGAACAGGATTAAACTTAAAATGAAACAAATAAATTTAGTTCCTAATTTAGAAACATTATACGAAATAGGACAAATGTTTAGTGGAATTACACCTCAAATTGATACGAATATAAATAATGAACCTGCGATGTATAATGTTAAATTTATAGGACATAAGAATTATGATTTTTCATTGATTGATGACTTAAATCTAAATAATATAGTCGGTGCTGGAGTTAAAATAAATACTGAGAAATGTCTTGAAAATTGGGAAATAGGACTAAGATTTGGAAATAAATTTTTAGGACAAAATAAAATCAAAGATGAAATCAAAAAAAGTCCTATTTGTAATTTTGACTACATAAAATTAGGAAATTTTGGAAATAATAAGTTAGGACAATTTGATTTTGGAAAAAATAATAACTTGAATATAAAGTAGGAGGTAAAAATGGCAAAATTAACGAATTTTAAAGCACAACAAGTAGAATTTCCAACACACTATGAACTTACAGATACAGGGAGAGGAAATAATATAAAAAATATAGTTCCTGCTTATGGTACTGTGAGGGAACAAGGAACACCTGAAACAACTGAAATTTATAACGGATTACAATTAGGTAATGTTCATACATTGCAAGCGATAAAGACAACACTTTTGAATATTGATTATTATGAATGTAATTTAGATGGATTGAATGAATTTGGGTTAAATAAAGATTTAAAATTAAGATTAACAGTAGACGCACAAAATACAAATGCTGGAGCAAAGTTAAGATTGAATAATGTGGATTATACCATTTTAAAAGAAAAAAATGGTCAATTAGGACAAATAGAAACAGGAGATTTTAAAGCAAATAAAACTTACGAGCTAACATATAATGGTAGTCAGTTTATTGTGATAAATTTAATCAATACTGCCACAGAAACAGAGGCAGGGTTAGTGTCTTTAGCAAAAATAAAAGAGACTGTTAGAGAAAATGCACCTTCAAATGAAAGATTAGCAACTCTTGAAACTTCCGTGAATACTCATGCTACAAAAGATATTCGTACAGAAGAGGGAGTTCACGGCTTAAGATACTATGATGACGAACTTCAAGTAAAGAGTGTAGAGGGAGAATGGGAAACAGCAGGAACAGGTGGGAGTGGAAATGCTCCATCAAATGTTGTTAATCCTAAAATAAAAGTTGGAAATCAAAAACTAAGTATATCTTGGGGCGACCCTGGAGACACAATAGTTAATGGACAGACACTTAGTACTTGGAGAGGAACTAAACTTGTCCAAAAAGTAGGAAGTTATCCTGAGAAAGTGAATGATGGTATTTTGCTTTTAGACAACCAAGAAAAAGATAAATATAAGGAAACACCGTTTGAAATTCCTAATTTAGTAAACGGGCAAACGTATTACTTTGCATTATTCCCTTATGGAGATAAGAAAAGTGTTAATTTGAGTCACAGTAATAGACTGTCAGGAACTCCTCAACCGTTTAAAATAATGACAGTTAAAATAGATATGTCTAACTCGAATCCTGAAACCTGTGTAACTTATGCAGATGACGCAGTAGGAATGACGCCAGGGTCGGATGAATGGGATGAGTTCTTTGGTCACTACCCTTGCTTATTAAAAGCAACGGAAGAACAAGGTAAGCTAAAGAGAGATAACTTTAGACAGTTTGAAAATGGAGCACCCGCAGACATAACTACTGGAGATGCTGGAGATGTAATGATAGCATTCCCACGAAAAGGACTGCGTATAGATACTACTGGAGATATAGTTACAGTATCAATGACTGATGACCCTGACAATAGTGAGTTTAAATATTATGCTCATTCAAGGGGCGATGAAAGAAAGGATAAGTTCTATGTAGGAGCTTATTTGGGGTGTATAAAAAATGAAAAATTAAGGTCATTAAGCGATGTGGGGGTTGGGAGAGAAGGCTCTCCTTTGTCTGGAAGGAGTAAAGCTAAAAATAACCATCCTAATTATTTAGCTTTTTCATTTTATCAACTAACCTTTATTCAAGCGATGTTTATTTTAAAATATAAAACATTAACTGCAAAGAATTTTAGTCAAAATCTAAAGAAATATTCTCAGAATCTTATAGGTGGAATGAATGGAGACGGAATGGATGTTTTGGGGTTGTCCACATACAACAATATGAAGATTGCGCTTAAAATGTTTGGAATTGAATACTTGGGGTCAGGTTTAAAAGAATGGGTAGATGGTGCTTATGCGAAAGGGGATAGAGGGTCAAACACTTTTGAGTTTCTAACAACGAAGTGCATTTATGGAGTAGAGGGTCTTGAAAATGATAAGAACATGCTGAGAAAAGGAACTTTTGTATTCCAAAGAACATCGGGAACCCAGTATTTAAAAAGAATTCATGCAACAACTGAAACAGGATTTTTGCCAATAAGTGCAGGTGGGTCAGAGACTACTTATTTTTGTGTAGATACTGATATGTCTAAAGGAGCTTCATTCATCGGTGAAAATATCTTTGGATTGAATTTTCATGACTACTACAATGAAATGTACGGCACTTATAATAGTGACAGAGCCGATAACTTAAAACGATACTATCGTTTAATGTATTTATAAGGAGGTGATAGTAATGCAAAATTTTGGAATGATAAGGGGAGATAAGGAACAAGCAAAAGAGTTAATTGTAGGAGTAGATACAGTTTATGTCCATAAAAATATAAAGAAAATAGAAGAGGGGGTATATGAATATGAGGAAATTCAGTACGACAAAGATGAGTATATAGAAGTTATTGCGAATAGCAATAGAGCTATCGGTAAGCAAATTACCGAGACGCAAATTGCCCTAACAGAACTTTATGAAATGAAAGGAGTAGAATAGATGGTAAAAATATACGCTGAATTAATTAGGAAAGGACTTAAGACTTTGGAAGATGTTCCAGAAAAACTAAAAAAGCAAGTCCAGGAAATATTAAAAGGAGAAGATAATGTCAAAAATAATTAATAGCATTATTTACATATTTTTAAAAAAGGAGGTGGGAGAAATGGCAGTTATTTATGCAACATTAATAGCTAAAGGGAAAAAAGCCTTTGCAAATGTTCCTGAAAGATTGAAAGAGCAAGTTAAACAAATTCTTATCGATTTAGAATTAGAAGATTTAGCAAAATAAGGACAATACAATTGAATAATGACTGTGAGGTGAACAATATTTTACAGTCATTATTTTAAATTTTTAAATAATAAAGGAGTGACATATATGAAAAAAATAGGAGTAATAATAGGACATGGTGGAAAAGATTGTGGAGCTGTGTCAATAGATGGGAAAGTAACAGAGTTAGCATTTAATACCGTAATAGCTGAAATGCTATTAATAAAATTAAAAGAGAATGGATATGAAGCATTTAAGCATAATAGGGGAGAGAATAAGATTGAGAATATACCTTTAATAAATAGTTTGAAGCCTGACCTAATTATTTCATTACACGCAAATAGTGCTGTAGATAATTCAGCAACAGGAACAGAAGCTATCTATTACCCAACTAGTACAAAAGGAAAAAGATTTGCAGAGATTTTATCAAAAAATGTATCTCAAGTGTTAGGTCTTAAAAATAGAGGAGCTAAGGAACCTTTTAATGGACGAGGTAGTGGATTATTAAAAAGAACTAATGCTCCTTGTGTAATAAGTGAGCCGTTCTTTATAAATAATGATAGCGATTTAAAAATAGCGTTAAATAGTAAAGATAAATATGTTGAGGCAATAATAAAATCAATTAATGAGTATTTTGGATAAAAAAATAAATAGAATAGGAGATAAAAAGAATGAATAAATTAATAGAATTATATGTTAGAAATAAAGTAAGTGATTTTATAAGAAAATCAATTTACAAAATTGAAATTACAAAAAAAGGAAAAGCTGGGGTTGAAAAATTCCAAGAATTGACAGATAGATTGTGGGATAAAGCCGAAAAATGGATTGTGGAAGAGAAAAATAGGGATATAAAATGGATACCCAATATAGTTGAAGAAATAACAGAGGAGACAATCCATGAGACTCTAAAGGTATTGAGAAAAGAATTAGACATAAGGAAAGTAGCTCAAGAAATATTTGATATCGAGAAAAAAGAAAAAGTATTATAGGAGCAAAAAATGACACCACAAATTAAGGACATTATGGAATACGGGATAATGGCGGTAATAGCAGGAGTTTTTATAAAGCAACAACAAGCTTTATTCAATAAAGTTTTTGAAATACTGGAGAAAGTAACAGTCACTATTTCCAAACTTGAAAGTAAGATAAATAATAGTGATAAGCTAACTGGAAAAGGGTTAGAACTTGCATTAACTTTAAAAATGCAGGACATTAGATGGGGTCTTCAAAAAAGGATTGTCAAATATATTCTTGAGAACAATCTTAAAGAAAATTGGGAGATTATATCAAGGGAACTGGCGGTTATTTTTGAAGAAAAGAAACAATCATATTATACAACTTTTAAAGACATTTCTGACAGTACCGCTCTAAAACTTGTAACGGATATAATCAATAAAGAACTAGATGACACTCACGAACTAATCATAAATCTTATGACTGATTTAAAAGATAAGGGCTCGGAAGAGAAAAGCTTATATGATGTAGCACAAAGAAGCGTGGAGAACCATTTTGAACACTTTGAAAATATCCTAACGGAAAAAATAAGTAAATTGGCAGTATAATTACTGCCTTTTTTTTATTTTGATAAAAAATATAAATTTATTTTAAAAAAGGGTTGACATTTTTAAAATAAAGAGTATAATATAGTTGTAAAGGAAATAATAGGAGTTGGTGAAGATGAGTAAATTAAATGAAGTATTTAAAAATATGAAAGAAAAAGATTTGAATTTCTTTTTTGGAGAAGGTAACTGGAAAAATAAAAGTAATAAATATTATTCTTTTAAAAGAGTTTTAAATGAAAACGAAATCATAATAGTAACAGAAAATATAAAAATAATAAAAGGAAATCCTGTATTAGTAATCGACAACAACAAAGCAGTTTATTTAAAAGACTGGGCTGTAAGACCAGTTAGAAATTTTGAAAATAATGTATATGCTTATGCGGTTAAATTAAATAGAAATTATTTCAAAGTATACACTTTCAAAAGTGATTTTGAAGATTTATATTTTGAAAAAGAAGAAAGCTTTGATGACTTATTAGAGTTAGCAAAAGAACAAGAAGAAAGAGGAATGGCAGTAGCATTTGGGCATTAAAGAGAGAGTGGTGATAAAAAATGGAAAAAGAAATAAAAAAAAGAGGACTAAAAAAAGGTACTATCCCTACTTGGAATGTAGGGAGAAAACCTACCGGAAGAGTCCGTAATATGTCTATCACATTCAAGGTCTCTCCAGAAGAAAAAGAATATATTGAAAAACTTTTGAAATCCGAAAATAAAAGTAAAGTTGAATGTTTATTGGAAAAACTAAAAAAATTAGAAAAAATAGAAAATTTATTTTAAAAAAGGGTTGACTTTTTTAAAAAAGAGAGTATAATATAATTGTAAAATGAATAATATAAAAAAACGGAGTGATGAAAAATGTTAAAAAATTTAAAATTTGATGGAACAAAAAAAGTGACTGATGGAATAGTGTTTGAAAGAAGAATGAAAGATATACTTGAAGCTAAAACTTATGCTGATTTATACTTAGAGTTAAATGAGAGAGTAATTAATAAGGGACAAGAGGGGTATGTAGAATTAAATAATTTAATTGATGAAAAATTAGAAGTTAAAGGAATTGACTTAGAGGATGAAGACGCAAGGGATGAAGTAAGAAATGGAATTTTAGCAAACAATGATTTAATGAGAGAATTAATAATCAAAGAATTTGACCACGAATATGGTGTAAAATTCAAAGTTGATGAATTAATTGAAAAAATTGAAGAAATAAAAGACGATGAATTTTACGCTGATGAATTAGAAGAGTTAGTTGAGGAATTAAAAAAATACAATAATCCAAAAATTGAAGAATTGAAATAGATAAAAAAAGAAGGCAGTATAAAAGCTGTCTTCTTTTCTAAAATGTATTTATATTTATTTTAGTACTTTTTTAGTACTTTTAAATTTTATAAATATATTTTTAAATAATAAAATCAATATATAAAACAATTTTACTTATTACTCCCACTCAATCGTAGCGGCAGGTTTTGAAGAGATATCATACACAATTCTATTAATTCCATTTACATTGTTTATAATTTTATTAGCGACATCGCCTAAAAATTCGTACGGAAGTTTTGACCAAGTGGCAGTCATAAAGTCAATAGTATTTACTGAACGGATTGCAGCCACATATTCGTATGTTCTTTGATCTCCCATAACTCCTACCGTTTTTACCGGCAATAAAGTAACAAATGCTTGATCTACTTTACCGTATAAATCATTAGCGATTAATTCGTTAATGAAAATGTCGTCAGCTTCTTGTAAAATTTTAACTTTTTCAGCAGTAACTTCTCCAATTACTCTAATTCCAAGTCCGGGACCTGGGAATGGATGTCTATTTATAATTGCATCAGGTAATCCCAATTCTTTTCCAACTTTTCTAACTTCATCTTTAAATAATTCTTTTAAAGGCTCTAATAATTCAAACTGTAAATCTTCGGGTAATCCTCCAACATTGTGGTGTGATTTGATTGTATGTGAAGGACCTTTAATTGATTGAGATTCGATAACATCAGGGTAAATTGTTCCTTGTGCTAAAAATTTTGCTCCTTCTTGTCCTTTTAATTTTCTAATTTCTTCGTTGAAAACTTCTATAAATTCGTGACCGATTATTTTTCGTTTAGCTTCAGGTTCGTCCACACCTTTTAATTTATTTAAAAATCTGTCTTTAGCATCAACAAAGACAACATTTAAGTCAAAGTTTTTTTGGTAGTATTCTAATACTTTTTTTCCTTCATCTTTTCTTAAAAGCCCTGTATCTACAAACATACAAGTCAACTGTTTACCAATGGCATTGTTAATAAGAACGGCAGCAACAGAAGAGTCAACCCCTCCAGAAAGTGCTAATAAAACATGCTCGTTCTTAACAATATTTTTAATTTCTTTCGTTTTTTCTTCAATGAAACTTGTAATTTTCCAGTTTTTTTCTAATTTACAAATGTTAAATACAAAGTTTGTGATAATTTCTGTTCCGCATTCTGAGTGAACAACTTCTGGATGAAATTGTAATGCGTAAATTCCTTTATTATTAGTAATTGCAGCAATTGAAGAGTCAGTTTTTGCTACAATTTCAAATCCAACAGGTAATTGAGTAATGTGATCATTATGGCTCATCCAAATATTAGATTTTTTTTGAATGTCTTTGAATAACGGACAAGATGTGTCACTTACTTCAAGAACGGCTTTTCCAAATTCTCTTGAGTCAGCTTTTTCTACTTTCCCTCCGTTTAAATGTGTAATTAATTGCATTCCGTAGCAAATACCTAAGATAGGAAGTCCTAAATCAAATACAGCTTTATCAACAGTAGGAGCACCTTCTTCGTACACTGAAGCTGGACCACCTGATAAAATAATTCCTCTAACTTTTTCTTCTCCAGATTTAATTTTTTCAATGTCAATTAGTGGCACGATTTCACAATAAACTTCCATTTCTCTAATTCTTCTAGCGATTAATTGCGTATATTGTGACCCAAAGTCAACAATAATGATTTTTTCTTTTTGATCTTTCACATTACACCTCTATCTACAAAATTTATTTTTATTTTAATTATGTAAATTATACATAATTTTAAGCTATAAATCAATAAAAATCCTTTTATAGAATGGTAAAATTTGTTATAATAAAATAAATGAAAAGTAAAGGAATAAAAATGGAGAAAAAATATTTTGAAAGTTTTGATAAAAAACAAATACCTTATTTGTATTTTAAATCAAAAATAGCAGAAAAAGGTAAAAAGAAAAATGTGATAATATTTCACGGAATGGTAGAACCTGTTTACAGATATATAAACTTTGGAGAATACTTGGCAGAAAATGGCTATAATACTTTTATTATGGAAATTAGAGGGCATGGAGAGTTAAGGACTGGAGAATACGGAGATTTTGGGAAAAAAGGAATAAAAAATGTATTTGATGATATTGATATGTTTTTCAAAAATTTGATTAATACAAGTCAAGTGAGTAGGGAAAATACTGTAATTTTAGGACATAGCATGGGATCGCTTATTGCGACAGAATTAGTAATAAGAAAACAATTCAAATATTTAATTTTATCAGGATTTCCATTAACAGGAAAAGTAACTTCATTTATAGGATATTTAATAACATTATTAGAAAGAATGCTTTATTTTCCAAAAAAATCAATTTTTAATTTACAATTTAGAAAATATAAAAAATATTTTAGAAAACTTGATGAAAATAACAACAGTTGGCTAACACGTGATATTGAAGAAGCTAAAAAATTTAAAGAAGACGAAAATTGTGGATATTCAGTGACACCTAAATTTTATAGTGGAATATTTAAAATGATGTTGTTTATAAACAAAAATTATAAAAAATTGAATGAGAATATACGTATTTTAAATATTTATGGAACGGAAGATAAAGTTGTAAATGTTAAATTACTTAATAAAATATTTAAAAAATTGAGGAAAAAACGAAGAACTATAACGATATTTGAGAATGAAAATGGGCGACATGAGTCGTTAAATGAAATTAATAAAAATCAAATTTATGAGGAAATTTTGGATTGGTTAAATAAATCAGATTTATAAAAATGTAAAAAAAAGGAATAAAAATGAGTGAAATAAAAAGTGAAACTATATATTTTGATAATGCGGCAACTACAAAACCGTTACCAAAAGTGATTGAAGAAGTGATAAAGTCGTATACGGAAAGTTATGGGAATCCATCTTCAACACACAGAATGGGTCAAAAAGTGAAAGGAATTTTAGAGAAAACGAGAGGAATTGTAGCTCGTCATTTTGGTGTTGAAAATAGTGAAATAATTTTTACATCAGGAGGGGCAGAAGGAAATAACTTGATTTTAAAAGGGGCAAGTAATTTTTATAAAGAAAAAGGGAATCATATAATTACGAGTAAAATTGAGCATCCAACAGTGCTAGATACGTGTCGACAACTTGAAAAAGAGGGATTTCGTGTGACATATCTTGATGTGACAGAAGATGGAGTTGTTGATTTAGAGCAATTAAAAAATGAAATTACGGCTGAAACAATAATTGTATCTATAATGTATGCAAACAATGAAACTGGTGTTGTACAACCGATAAAAGAGATTGGAGAAATTTTAAAAGATAAAAATATTTTATTTCATACGGATGCAGTTCAAGCGGTAGGAAAACAAAATATAGATATTAAAAAATTGAATATAGGAGCATTGACAGCGACAGCACATAAATTTTATGGATTAAAAGGGGCTGGTTTCGTATTTTTAGATAAAAAGTTTTTTCTAAAAAAAGAGATATTTGGAGGGAGTCAAGAGAGAAATCGTAGAGCAGGAACGGAAAATGTGAACGGTATTTTAGCTTTAGGTGTGGCACTTGAAGAAATATCAAAAAATATGATGGAAACGATGAAAAGTGAAAAAGAATTACTTTCGTATTTGGAAAAAAGAGTAAAAACTGAGATTGAAGATATAAAAATTAATGGTGAGTTAGTACAAAGAATAGGAAATGTTGCAAGTATTACTTTAAAAAGGTGCGATATTCAAACAATGTTAATTGGACTTGATATGAGAAATATTTGTGTGAGTGGAGGTTCGGCTTGTATGTCTGGAGCTCAAGAAGATTCGCATGTATTAAAAGCGATGGGCTTAGATGAGAATGATTTGAAAAGTACATTAAGAGTAAGTTTAGGTAGATATAATACAGTAGAAGAAGTGGATTATTTTGTAGAAAAGCTAAAAGAAGTAGTTGAAATAGAGAGGGGAAATTAGGAGCATTAAAGATTATTGATTTTAGGAGGAACGATTGTGGGAATAAAGGCAATTTTTATGGATATGGATGGTACTTTATTAAGAAGTGACAGAACTTTATCTGAAAATTTAAAACAGAAGCTAAAAGAATTGAGTGATAAAGGGGTAAAAATATGTATAGCCACAGGGAGAATGTTTAAAGCTTCAAAAAAATATATAGATTATATTGAAGTTGTGAAGGAACCAACAATACATTATAATGGAGGGATGATAGTAGATCCTAAGACAGGAGAAATTTTATACGAAAAATCTATAAATTCAAAATTAGTTGAAAAAATAATAGATATATCACGACAAAGTAAAGTTCACTTGAATTTATATTACGAAGATGAAATGTATATAGATAGTGAAAGTGAAGAAGGACTTGCGTATGCAAAAAAATCAGGTGTTCCTTATATTGTAGAAAATTTTGAAAATTATAAAGGTAAAACTTCAACAAAAGGGTTATTTATAGGTGAAAATACAAGGTTGATTGAGTTGAAAAAAGAGTTGGAAGAAAAAATAGATGAGTTGAATTATGTTTTTTCAAGTCCTTCATATTTAGAAGTATTGCCTAAAGAATCAAATAAAGGTCTTGGAGTGTTAGAAATGTTAAAAAGGTTCAATTTAACTACGGAAGAAGCAATGGCTTTTGGAGATCAGTGGAATGATTTGGAAATGTTAAAAATTGTAAAATACGGATATTTAATGGGAAATACTGATGAAAAATTAAAAGAAAAATTTTCACATGATAGAATAACATTAACAAATGATGAAGATGGAATTTTATACATATTAAACAAATATTTTGAATAATAATTTTAATTAGTTTAATTTAATGAAATGAGGAGGTGATGAAAAATGGAAAATAAATTTATACATTTAAAATTACAAACTGAATATTCATTACTTGAAGGTGTTGGGAAAATAGAAGAATATATTAAAAAAGCTAAAGAGATTGGACTTGATACTTTAGCGATAACAGATACTGCTATGTTTGGTGTAATTGAATTTTATAAAAAATGTAAAAAAGAAAATATAAAACCTATAATTGGATTGACAGTATATTTAGATGGACTTGCTTCTGAAGGCGAGTATTCGTTGACACTAATTGCAAAAAATCAAATAGGATACAAAAATTTATCAAAACTTTCATCACTTTCATATAGTCGTTTTAGTAGACGAAGAAATAAAATAAAATACGAAGAATTAATGGAGTTTTCGGATGGACTATTTGTTTTATCTGGAGGAATTTATAGTGAAAGTGTCCAAAGTTTGATTGACTATAAATATGCTGAAGCTAAAAAATCATTAAAAAAACTAATGATAGATTTTGGAGAAAATTTTTATGTTGAAATACCGAGTTCTAAAAAATTAAATAATATAAGAGAGTCTTTAATTGAGATAATTCAAGACTTGGAAGCTAATTATTTGTTTACAAATGATGTTTGTTATTGTAATGAAGATGAAGCGATACTGCAAAAAATAGTGAAATCAATAAAAGAAGGAAATAAATTATCGTTTGACTCAAAAGAAAAAGAATATACGGATTTGTATTTAAAAAAATATGATGAAATTAAACAGACATTTGTAGAATATGGGGATGAATTTTTTGAAACAGGAATAAAAAATATTGAATTTATAGTAAATAATAGTCAGGTTGATTTTAATTTTGATGAGTTTAAATTTCCTAAATATGATTTGCCGGAAGGAGTAACGGAAAAAGAGTATTTACGAGAAATTGTATATAATGGGCTAAATGAAAAATATGAAAATAAATTATCTCAAAAAGTTATAGATAGAATAGAGTATGAGTTAAAAATCATAAATGATATGGGATATAATGGTTATTTCATAATAGTTTGGGATTTTATAAAATTTTCAAGAGAAAACGGTGTTTATGTAGGGCCTGGAAGAGGATCGGCTGCCGGAAGTTTAGTTTCTTACGCTTTAAATATAACGGAAATAGATCCAATTGAATATAATCTTATTTTTGAAAGATTTTTAAATCCGGAAAGAATTTCAATGCCAGATATTGATATAGATTTTGATCAAGAGCAAAGAGAAATTGTAATTGATTATGTGTTAAAAAAATATGGGAAAGAACATGTTGCACATATTATAACTTTTGGAACTTTAAAAGCTAGAGCGGCAATTCGTGATGTTGGAAGAGTTTTAGGTATAGACCTGAAAAAAGTAGATATTGTCGCAAAATTAATTCCACATAATATGGAATTGCAAGAAGGTATTGAAACGATAAAAAGTTTAAGAGAATTATATAATCGTGATAATGATGTAAAAGTAATGATTGATTATTCAAAACGAATTGAGGGGAAGGTTCGTCACGCTTCAGTTCACGCTGCAGGACTTGTAATTTCAAAAGAAGAATTAAATGAAGAAATACCATTATATTCGGACGGTAAAATGGAGATGGCTTCTACGCAATACCAAATGAAAGAATTGGAAGATTTAGGCGTTTTAAAAATAGACTTTTTGGGATTGAAAAACTTAACTGTATTACGAAAAACAATAGAAAATATAGAAAAAAATCGGGGAGAAAAAATATCGTTAAATGAAATAAAATTAGATGACAAAAAGACATATGAATTATTTACAAAGGCTGATACGCTTGGAGTTTTTCAGTGCGAATCTTTTGGAATTAGAAATTTAATGAAAAAAGTAAAAATTGAGAAATTTGAAGATATAATTGCACTTCTTGCACTTTATAGACCAGGCCCTTTAAGAAGTGGAATGGTGGATGATTTTATTGCGGCAAAAAATACGAGTGTAAAAATAAAATATCCAGATGAATCGTTAAAAAATATTTTAGAGGAAACTTATGGAGTAATTTTGTATCAAGAGCAAGTAATGAAAATAGCAAATGAAATGGCGGATTATTCACTGGGAGAAGCTGATGAATTGCGTAGAGCGATAGGAAAAAAAATCCCAGAAATTATTGAGCAAAATAGAGAAAAATTTGTGACAAAGGCGGTTGCTAAAGGAGTGAAAGCTGAAAAAGCAAATTACATTTACAATTTAATTGATAAGTTTGGAGGATACGGATTTAATAAATCACATTCTGCGGCATATGCGTTAATTGTTTATTGGACAGCCTATTTTAAAGTAAATTATATGCTGGAATTTTTTGCGGCGTTAATGTCAACAGAAATGTATAATATTGATAGATTGTCAGTTATAATAAATGAAGCAAGAGAAAAAAAAATAGAGATTTTAGTACCAGATGTTAATTTTTCATCGTATGAATTTACGGTAGAAGATGGAAAAATTCGTTTTGGAATGACTGCAATAAAAGGTGTGGGGATAAATTTTGTAGAAGATTTAATAAATGTAAGAAATGAAAAAGAATTTAAAAGATATGACGATTTTGTTTATAGAATGAAACAAAATGGACTTAATAAGAAAAATCTAGAATCGCTAATTTTGTCAGGAAGTTTAGATGGAATCTCTGGAAATAGAAGAGAAAAATTTGAAAGTATAGAGAAAATTTTGGAATGGGCAGGAAAAAAATATATTGCCAATGAAGCTTTTGAATTGATGTTGTTCGGTAATAAAAATGAAACAGTTGATGATTTTTATTTAGAAAAAATGGAAGAATTTAGTCAAAATATATTGTTAAAAAATGAAAAAAATTATCTTGGAATTTATGTATCAAATCATCCGTTAAATGCAAAAAAAGGATTTTTAGAAATAATAGAGCATTTAAAAATATCAGAACTTGATGACTGGAGAAATAGAAATAAAATTGAAAAATATAATAAAATTAAATTAATTGGAATAATAAAAGATATAAAAAAAATGGTTACTAAAACTGGAGATTCGATGGTTAAATTTAATTTAGAGGATTTTACAGGTATGGTAGAAACAATATGTTTTCCTAAAGATTTTATTGAAAAAGGGTATAAAATATTAGAAGATAAAATTGTATTAATTGAAGGAACGATAAAACAAGATGGAAGCAAATATTCAATAATTTTAAATGATATAGTTGAGCTTGATGAAATTAATGAAAAGAAAGATTTAAAATTATATTTGTTAATAGATAATGAAAGTCGTGAAAATACCGAAAAATTGAAAGAAATTATAAAAAAATATCGTGGAGAAAATGTAGTTTATTTTGCGATAAGAAAAGAAAATAAAAATGAAATTGTTAAATTTAATAGAAATGGAGTAAATTTATCTAAACAATTTTTAAGGGAATTAGTAAAACTTTTAGGTATGAAAAAAATAAAAATAAAATAATAAATTTATAAATGATAAATGATAAATTATAAAAAAGGTGGCTCAAGAAATAAATGAAAAATGATGTGTTGACAAGATTATGTAAAATGGTATAATATAGTGTAATAATTTTATAAAAATAGATTAGGAGAAAGAGTATGAAGAAAATTGTATTTTTATTATTACCACAAGTAGTTATGGCAGCATCTGTAGGAACAAATGTAAAAATGGAAGGGGTAAAACCTGTTGTAGAGATAAATATTCAACCGCATAAAAATGTATATTTGAATAGTAAATTTAATCAAAATTTATTTGAACAAAGTGTAGAAATTAGACATGATTTAAATGAACATTTTAAAATTACTGGAGAAGCATTCGTTGGATATGAAAAAATTAAAGAGGATAATACAGAAGCAGGATTGAAAAAATATAAAACTCTTAAAGCTGATTTAGAAAAAGCTAAAAATGATATAATTGCTGAAGAAGATGCATCTAAAATAGTTAAAATTGCAAAAACTTTTGGAGAAGAAAAAGATATTCAAGATGTCGTAAAAGATAAAATTACGAGAAAAGATGCGTACAAAAAATTATTGACAGTACTTGAGAAAAAAGATCCAGTAAAACTTAAAGTTGCAATTGGAAAATTACAAGATGCTATAAAAGCTGAAAATTTAGGTGAGGAAAAAGATAGCATAGGACTTGTGATGAATGATCTTAAAACAAATTATAATGATACTAATACTGCTATAGGAGAAGGGACTGCGGCATTAGCACAAGCGTATAATGGTCATATAGATAATGATAAAGTTAAAACTGCATTTTCTAAATTTTCGGAATTCTTTAATGCAACAGATGGATTTGCTACTGTAAAAGATGATTTTAGCGCAGTTTCAAGTTTATATGAAAATTATGCACAATTAAAAACAGATGTAACTACTAAAGTAGATGCAGCAATAACAAATGCAACTCAAGAAATAACTAAAATAGAAGCAGGAACTTCTAGTTTTGTAGTAGATAGAAGCCATACATATTATGGTATAGGGATTGGAACTATATTTACTTATGACAATTTAGAATTTAAACTTAAAGGTAGATTAGGTCAAAGTAACTATGTAAGTATGATTGCTAATAAAACAGAAACAGAAAAAGTAGCTTATTGGTCAGTTGAAACAGGACTTAAATATAATTACACAATAAATAA
>ERZ772909.238-NODE-238-length-37092-cov-3.200421_pt1 | contig 37092 bp, 30 predicted proteins | sample MGYA00511137_ERZ772909 | MGnify/ENA primary metagenome ERZ772909 (study PRJEB29015, sample SAMEA2738095) | human oral metagenome | biome: human oral; feature: human-associated habitat; material: saliva | place: China | collected 2270 ... | reverse complement strand
CTCTATGCACTTGATACAGATAAGATGCTTGCAAACGCATTCTCTGGTCAGGCAGAGGTTGCTACCAGCTACCTTCCTTCTTCCTTTGCTAACTATCACAAGGCATCTACTGTCTATGCACACGATGTAGACAAGGCTAAGAAGCTCATCTCTGAGTCCGGTATTACTCCAGGTGATGTTGTTCTCCGCACCACCGATAACGAGCAGGTTAAGTCCATGGCAACTCAGGTCAAGAACGACCTTGATGCACTTGGCTTTAATGTAAGCATCGTTTCCGATACTTCTCCAGCAACCTATGCTGCAATCGACGCGGTTGACGGTTCTTGGGATATCCTGCTTGCCCCTGGCGATCCTTCCTGCTTCGGTGCAGACGTCGACCTGCTGCTTAACTGGTGGTATGGCGATAACGTCTGGATGACCAAGCGTTGCCCATGGAAGGAGTCTGATGAGTGGACCAAGCTCCACAATCTTATGACCAAGGCTCTTGGCCAGTCTGGTGCTGATCAGCAGTCCACTTGGAACGAGTGCTTCGACATCATCGCTGAGAACGTACCTCTGTACCCAGTTCTCTTTGCTAAGACTTTCACCGCTTCTTGGAGCGAGAAGCCAAACAGCAACGGCGTTGCTCTCAAGGGCTTCAAGGGAATCGGAACTACCGGTATGTCCTTCATTGATGTCAACACAGTTACTGCTAGCTAATTTGTTGTCGTCACGCGCTTAGCATCTCATACATTGGGGCCCGAGCGTTTTACTTATAACGCTCGGGCTCTTGTTCGCAAAATTCAGTCCTGAGATGTGCAAAGTCTCATCAAATTTTATTTGTACGGTTTGTTTTAAAGAGAGAGGGGGAGATAGTGAACAACCTATTACGTCTTATCGGACGCCGTCTTATTGCGCTGCCGATTATGGCTCTAGGCGTCACCTTTCTCGTATTCTTCCTAATGTCTTTCTCGCATGTTGATCCTGCATACAATGCATTGGGAGAGTCTGCTTCTGAAGAAGCTATCCAGCAGTATCACATTGAGAATGGCCTTGATGACCCATGGCCTGTGAGATATGTACGCTATATCGGTGATGTTGCTCATGGAAACTTGGGTACCTACGGCACTTCTCACTATTCAGTTGCTGAAAGAATTTCAAAGGCTCTGCCAGTAACTATGCAGTTAACCTTTATGGGTCTCTTTATTGGCGCAATAGTTTCGTTTACGTTGGGCGTTATTGCGGCTCTCTATAGAGATCAATGGCCCGATCAAATCATCCGCGTATTCTCAATTGCCGGTCTTGCAACGCCATCATTTTGGTTGGCAGTTCTTTTGATTCTGGTCTTTGCGTCTACGCTTAAGCTGCTGCCAGCCTCTGGAGCACTACCAGATCCTACGGTAAATCTTGTCGGCTACCTGGCTCGTATGATTATGCCAGCATTTGCACTTGCGGTTCCAATGTCTGGTCAGATGACCCGTATTGTTCGTACCGCAATGGTCGAGGAGCTGGATAAGGATTACGTTCGTACTGCTCGCGGCGCTGGTATTCCAGAGAGAATCGTCATCGCAAGAAACGTACTTCGCAACGCTCTTATTACCCCTGTAACCACGCTTGGTCTGAAGATTGGTTACCTCATGGGTGGCGCCGTTGTTATTGAGGTTATTTTTAACCTTCCTGGCATGGGTACCGCAATTCTTGAGGGCATCCAGGGTAACGAGGCAATGCTTGTTCAGGGCGTTGTTGTTGTCGTTGCACTGTCCTTCATCATCATCAACATTGTTGTTGATATGTTGTACATCTTGATTAACCCACGCATTAGGACGGTGTAGTGCGATGGTACAAATGAGAAAAAAACAAGTCGAGAAGCTCGAAGAAGCTGCTGCAAAGGGTTCAACCTTTGGTGGCTTTAAGAAGATGAAGACAGCTTCCAAGATTGCTCTTGTCATTCTTGTCTTTGTTGTTCTTGCTTCTGTCTTTGCAAACTTTATTGCTCCACATAACCCACTTGAGATTTTCAACGCTCGTCAGGCTCCAGGCAATGGATTCATTTTTGGTACTGACGATAAGGGCCGCGACATTCTTTCTCGTATGCTCCATGGTGGTCAGTATTCACTGGTTATTGGTTTTGGTGCTACCGGTATGGCACTACTGTGTGGCTCAATTATTGGTGCTATTGCCGCTGTTTCTAGGAAGGCTGTCTCTGAGGTCATCATGCGTGTGCTCGACATCATCATGTCGTTCCCAGGCATTGCACTTGCAGCAGTCTTTGTTTCTATTCTTGGTAACAGCGTTCCTTCAATCATCTTTGCCATTGGCTTTATGTACACGCCACAGATTGCGCGTATTGTTCGTGCAAACATCGTAAGCGAGTATGGCGAGGATTACGTAAGGGCAACCATTGTTTCTGGCGCTCGTGCACCTTGGATTTTGTGGAAGCACGTTCTTCGTAACTGCATTGCTCCCATCATGGTCTTTACCGTTACGCTTGTTGCAGACGCAATTATCTTTGAGGCATCTTTGACCTTCATCGGTGCAGGTATTGCAGAGCCAACTCCTACATGGGGTAATATCCTGGCTGATGCCCGTGCTGGCGTTCTTGCTGGTCGCTGGTGGCAGGCATTCTTCCCAGGCCTGGCTATTATGATGACCTGCCTGGCACTGAACATCCTCTCCGAGGGTCTTACTGACGCTATGGCAGCAGCACCTGGAGCTCCTGTAGATACAGAGAACTCTGACTCCAGGCGTGCAGATGACATTCTTGCGTCTGATCCAGTTCGTGCATATGCAGAGCAGGCAGAGTCTCTTGAGCGCAGACTTAATGCACTCAAAGAGGTTGAGCTGTCCAGAACAGACAGACGTAAGCCAGACTTTGATGTTGCTCCATTGCTCAGTGTTAAAGATCTTTGCATCAGCTTTGAGTCTCATGGAGACGTCAAGGTTGTAGACCACGTAAGCTTTGATGTCCGTCCTGGTCAGTGCATGGCGCTGGTCGGCGAGTCTGGCTGCGGCAAGTCTATTACCACCAAGGTCATCATGGGTCTGACTGATCCAAAGGAAACCATTACTGGTCAGGTTCTCTACAAAGACCAAGACCTCCTGAAGCTCTCCAAAGAAGAGCACCGCAAGCTGCTTGGTCATGAGCTTGCAATGGTGTACCAGGATGCTCTGTCTTCGCTGAACCCTTCCATGCTTATCTCTTCTCAGATGAAGCAGCTAACCAGCAGGGGAGGCACTCGTTCTGCTGAGGAGCTTCTGGAGCTTGTAGGCCTGGATCCAAAGCGTACGCTTGAGTCCTATCCACATGAGCTTTCCGGTGGTCAGCGTCAGCGTGTTCTGATAGCTATGGCATTAACCCGCGATCCTTCTCTGGTTATCTGCGACGAGCCAACAACCGCTCTGGACGTTACTGTTCAGAAGCAGGTTATCAAGCTCTTGAATGACCTCCAGCGTCGTCTTGGCTTCGCAATGATCTTTGTTAGCCACGACCTTGCACTTGTTGCAGAGGTTGCTTCTGAGATTACCGTTATGTATGCAGGCCAGGTTATTGAGCAGGCAGCTACTACTGAGCTTCTGACCAATCCTGTTCACGAGTACACCCGCGGTCTTCTCGGCTCTGTTCTTTCCATTGAGGAAGGCGCACAGGACGGTACCAGGCTTCATCAGGTACCAGGTTCTGTTCCTTCTCCAGAAGACTTCCCAGCAGGCGATAGGTTTGCTCCTCGTTCAAGCCACCCAGATTTGGGACTTGAGGTTCACCCTGTTATCAAGGAGATTCCTGGTAAGCACCATCGTTTCTCCGAGCTGCCTGATGAGTATCTGAAGGAGCATGGTCTTGTGCCTTACCTTGAGCGTTCTCAAAAGGAGGTGAGGTAAATGGCTACAACATCTGAAGAACAGCCAATTATCTTCCTCGATGATATTTCGGTTACGTTTAAAACGCGTACGGGTTCAATCTTTAAGCCTAATAAGGTTCACGCTGTACAGAATGTTTCTCTCAAGCTTATGCCTGGTGAGACCATTGGTATTGTTGGTGAGTCTGGCTGCGGAAAGTCCACTACTGCAAATGTCATGTGTGGCCTTCAGTCACCAACGTCCGGTCATGTGTACTTCAAGGGAATGGATGTTACCAAGCGTACTCCAGAGCTCAGGAAGCAGATTGGCCGCGTTGTCTCTGTTGTCTTCCAGGACCCAGCAACTGCTCTTAACCCTCGTATGATTGTCAAAGACCAGCTCATGGATCCACTGCTCGTGCATAAGGTAGGCACAGAGGCGGAGCGAGAAGCCCGTATTAATGAGCTTGTCGGTCTGGTAGGACTTCCACATTCCGCACTTCGCGCCCTTCCTGGTCAGCTCTCTGGTGGTCAGCGTCAGCGTGTTGCAATTGCACGTGCGCTTTCTCTGAACCCATCGGCAATCATTGCTGACGAGCCTACGTCCGCACTGGACGTTTCTGTTCGCGCACAGATCTTGAACCTGCTCACAGACCTTAAGTCTGAGCTGGGTCTCTCGATGATTTTTATTTCGCACGATATTCAGACTGTCCGCTATGTTTCTGACCGCATCATTGTTATGAATCACGGCCAGATCATGGAAGATGGTCCTGCTAAGCAGGTCTTTGAGCATCCAACAGATCCTTACACTAAGACGCTTTTGGGTGCTGCACCATCTTTGCTTCATCCTAAACTGGGTGAGTAGCGCTTACGTTTTTGTTTGACTAGAGCGCAGCTTAGGCTGCGCTCTTTTAGCTTGTTAGGTGGATCAATGCACCAAGAAACGCTTGAGCTTGCAGAATTGAAGGCAGCTCATGCTTTGACGCCCTATCCTTCGGATTTTGAGGCGTTTTGGAAGGCACGCATGGAGGAAGCAGATAACGCTCCTCTAAGCTGGCAGATTGTTCCTTCAACAGAGGTCACGTCAACTGCTTCAGCTCACTTTTTTGATCTTACATTTGTAGGCATTGATGGCGCGGAAATCTACGCAAAGTACCTGCGACCACAGACAGCCTCAGGCGTACAAACACCGCTTGTTTTACAGTTCCATGGCTATCCAGGATCTTCTCGCAGTTGGTTTGAGCAGAGCTCATTTTTGGGCTTGGGCTGCTCGCTGATTGCGCTTGATAATCCTGGGCAGGGTGGCCGTAGTTTGGACGGAAGCTCGTATAAGAGCACTACCGTCTCTGGTCACTTGGTGCTCGGACTAGATGGACCTGTAGAGGACCTTTACTTTGTTCATCTGTATCAGAACATTCGCTTGCTCTGCAGAATTGTTCGCCAGCTTGAAGGAATTGATACAGATCACGTTTTTGTAAACGGCGCGTCACAGGGTGGCGGTATTGGTCTTGCTACCTGCGCACTCAATCAAGACCTAATTAATAGGGCAGCAATTCTTTATCCCTTCCTCACTGATTTTAGGTGTGTGTGGGAGCTTAATGCTGACGAGGTAGCCTATGAGGGTATTCGCTATTATTCCCGCTGGTTTGATGCAGATGGCTCCCGTGTCGATGAGGTTTTTGCAAAGCTTGCCTACATTGATTCAGTCAATTTTGCGCGCCTAGTTACCTGTCCTGTGCTTTTTGGCACCGGACTTGATGACCCGGTAGTTCCTCCAGAGGCTCAGTTTGCGGCTTACAATGCCTTGACCTGCCCAAAGAGACATCTTCTTTACCCCGGATATGCGCATGAAGAGATTGGCGATTTTGACGATAAGATCATTGATTTCTTCTGCTCAGACAAGGGAGAGCAAGCTCTTGAAAAGTTGGACTCGTCATTTCCTGCTCAAGCAGAAGGCGAGGTGAAAGCATGAGGGGCTTAACACAAAGGCTTGAAGATGCCCGTTCTTATCGCGGTGCGTGGCTTAGACCATCAAACTTTGAATCATTTTGGGAGACGTCGGTAGCGTTTGCACAAAATGCGCACGTAGAGAGTGCGGTTGAGCTTCCGTCCGCCACTCAGGCGGCAACGTTTAAGCGCATCACATTCACCTCAACTGACCAGACGCAGTTGAGTGCTCGCGTCATTCTTCCAGCAGGTGTGTCGGTGGCAGAACCGTCAACTCCAGTAGAGTTGTCCTCTTCGGTAGAGCTGTCCGCCTCGGCAAAGCTGCCCGCAGTGGTGCTCTTCTCCGATCTTGGTCGGGGAGTGCGCAGCTGGCTGCATCTTCTGCGTTTCACGGCGCTTGGCTTGCCTGTTGTGGCTCTGGAAGCTCGTCCGTGCGAACCTCATCTCAAAGATGCCTGGAGGGGAGCGTTTACCGCAGAGGAACTTGCTCACGCGCTCATTAACCCAGATGGCGCCGACGTCTCTACGCTCAAGCAGCTCATCGATGACGCACTGGTAACTACCGCGGTTGCATCGCGCTTCCTCGGGCGCACAACCGTCACCTGGGGAGAAGGTCTAGGCGGCTCGCAAGCATTGTTCGCAACCGCTCTTCTGCCCAAGGATGTGAGCGCTACTATGGCGCTGAACCCGCTCTTTGCTGACAACGCAACAACCCTGCGTGCACATATCGGATGTGGAGATACTCTGCAGTCAGATGCGGCTATCGACGCGGTCGGTCTTCTCGACAGCGCGTGCGCGGCAGAGCTGGTGCGTGTGCCTGCGCTTATCGGCACGGCTCTGCTGGACCAGAGCGCTCCAACTGAAGGAACGTTTGCGCTGTACAATCGCTTGCCAGGACAGAAGGAAATGCGCGTGTACCCCAAGTATGGCCACGAGCGCATCAATCAGTTTGAGAACGAGCAAATCAACTATATACGTGAGGTTATATCGGCACTCTAACGTAACCGAGCGGACTATAATTACGTAGGTTCTTTGAAGTTGCTTTTGATCAATGCTTTGGTCGGCTACTTCAGTACATTGTTGTATGAAACCAGTTGGATTTTCCAACGTGTGAAAGGATAAAGCATGTCCAGTAACGTACCATTTAGCGGTGTTGTTCCACCAGTTGTAACCCCAGATACTCCAGACCATCAGCTTGATGTTGTGTCGTTTGAGCGCTCCATTAACCGCCTCATTGAGGCTGGCGTAGATGGCCTGTTCTTCCTTGGCTCTTCTGGCGAGGTTGTTTTTGCAACTGATGAGCGTCGCGATCAGATTGTGCGCGAGGCTGTTCGCATTGTTGACCACCGTGTTCCGGTTCTTGTGGGCATCATTGATACCGAGACCGAGCGCGTCTTGGAGCACGGTCGCCGTGCCCTCGCACTGGGCGCAGATGCTCTTGTAGCAACCGCTCCTTTCTACGCACTTGGCGGCCCAGCTGATGTTGAGGAGCACTTCCGCATTCTCCACCAGGAGCTGGATGCACCTCTGTTTGCGTATGACATTCCTGTCTGCGTTCACACTAAACTTCCTTGGAAGATGCTTGCTCGTCTGGGCGCAGAGGGCGTTCTTGCAGGCGTTAAGGACTCTTCTGGCGATGACGTCTCCTTCAGGTATCTTGTTCAGGAGAACGAGAAGAACGGTCATCCTCTGACCCTTCTGACTGGTCATGAGATTGTTGTTGACGGCGCGCTTCTTTCTGGTGCAGACGGTTCTGTACCAGGTCTTGCTAATGTTGAGCCAGAGGGCTACGTCCGCATGTGGAAGGCAGCTCAGGAAGGTAACTGGGCAGAGGTCAAGCGTGAGCAGGATCGTCTCAACGAGATTTCCCACATCTTTGATGTCACTTCAGGCGTTCAGGGCTATGGTGCTGGCGTTGGCGCATTTAAGTGCGCACTTAACCTCATGGGCATTTTTGATTCTGACCAGATGCCTCGCCCTGTTAAGCCACTTGATGGCCAGAACCGTGAGGCAATCAAGCAGGTTCTTATTGCAAACGGCCTTCTCTAAACAAGAGGGGACACCATGGACTCTAAGTTTGTTTCTCCAACGCATGTTTGTGCCGTTGATATTGGCGGCACAAAAATTGCCTGCGGCATAGTCACCCTTAACGGCACTGACGCTCCAAACGTACAGTCCGTAAAGAAGGTCCCTACCAACGCAAAAGAGGGTGGCAAGCAGGTTCTTGCCACCGTTCTCCAGGCAATTAGAGAGGCTCTTGCTCGTGCAGAAGAGCTGGGCTTACCATCTCTGGCGTAGGCATTTCTTCTGCTGGTGTTGTTGACCCTCGTACGGGCGACATCACCTACGCAAATGAGCTTATGCCCGGCTGGGGCGGAACCGCTCTTGGCTCTGCAGTTACCAGTGAGTTTGGCCTTCCGTGCAGCGTTCTTAATGACGTTCATGCTCACGCTCAGGGCGAGGCTCGTCACGGTGCTGGCCACGGCAAAGATAGCGTTTTAACCGTAGCTGTTGGCACGGGCATTGGTGGCGCTTTTGTAAACCACGGCATCTTGATGCTGGGTGCTCACGACGAGGCTGGTCACATTGGTCACGTTGCAACTCCAGCAGCTGCAGGCGTTGATTGTCCTTGTGGTGGAACTTCTCACCTTGAGCCTGTTTCCGCAGGTCCTGGCATTATTCGCGAGTACGTCCGCCTTGGTGGCTCCGACACGCTTGAAGACGGTTCTGCTCTTGATGGCGCTGAGATTGACCGCAGGGCTCTTGCTGGCGAGAAGATCGCGCAGGCTGCAGAGGAGCGCTCGGGCCGCGCACTTGGTGAGGTTTTGGGAAGCATGTGTAACATGCTTGACCCTTCTGTCATCATTCTGTCTGGCTCCGTTGCAGAGTGCGGCAAGTACTGGCACGAGGCACTTGCATCTGCATTTAAGCTACAGGCCATGCCTCCCGTTCAGGCAACGCCCATTGTGAAGGGTACGCTTGGTGGAGAAGCTCCTCTTATTGGAGCTGCAGAAAACCTTGTTCTACCTGGCTATTTAGAGACACGTCTTTAGGCAGAAGCATGTCAGCAGGCAAATCGCTTGCTGACTAGGTATGTCGCAAAGACACGCCGCAAAGACACGCCGCAAAGACACGCACCTTTAATGTACGTACATTCTTGTGAGGAGAATACCGTGGCACATTCAGAGCTTGTTGAGTCACTTAAAGGAAAACTCATCGTCAGCGTCCAGGCGTATCCTGGTGAGCCTATGAGGCATCCAGAGACTATGGCTCAGATTGCACGCGCTTGTGAGCTTGGCGGCGCTGCAGCTATTAGGTGTCAGGGTTTGTCTGATATCTCTGCTATTAAAGGCAGGGTTGAGATTCCTGTTATTGGCCTCTGGAAAGAGGGTCACGAGGGTGTCTACATTACTCCTACGCTTCGTCATGCGCGTGCTTGTATTCACGCTGGCGCAGACGTTGTTGCCCTGGATGCAACAGACCGTCCAAGACCTGATGGTAGAACCTTTGAAGAGACTGTTGCAGTACTTCGCTCAGAGTCTGACGTACTAATCATGGCTGACTGCATGACTATGGATGACATTCGTCGCGCTGTTGCCGCTGGTTGTGACCTCGTTTCAACTACGCTCTCTCACAACAAGGCCGCTATTGATACAACGCTTGATGATGGCCCTGATATTGCCCTTCTCCAGCAGGCAACTACTGAATTTCCAGGTATTGCCATTATTTGCGAGGGCCACGTCCACACACCACAAGACGCAAAAGATGCTCTTGATGCAGGCGCTTGGGCGGTTGTTTCAGGTACAGCCATTACACATCCAACTTCAATTACCTCTTGGTTTGCTGCAGCACTTGAGGATTAACGCTTGGAGCGGTAAGGTTTTCTCGTCACGTATTTAAGGAGCGCCTGTGAAGAAAAACGATCCTACATCTTCAGTTATTCCCGACATTGTCATTATTACGGGTATGTCTGGATCGGGTCGTACGCAGGCGCTTCATGTGTTTGAGGACATGGGTTATTTCTGTATTGATAACCTGCCACCAGCTCTTATTTTGCAGCTTTCTAACCTTGTGGGCATTAATACGGGTGTTGGTCGTCACTTGGCTGTTACCTGCGATTTGCGCTCGCAAGGTCTTTTTGATGACATCTCTGAAGCTCTGAAGTCTCTTGCAGATCACGAGCTCACCTACAAGATTGTTTATCTGGACTCCTCAGACGAAGTACTTATGCGTCGCTATAGCGAGAATCGCCGTCGTCATCCTTTAGCGCAGGAGGGAGAAAATCTCTCATCTGCAATTTCTAAGGAGCGTGCACAGCTACAGGACATAAAAGCGTTGGCAGATGTGGTCCTAGACACCTCATCTATGCGTACTAATACGCTCAAGAGCCGCCTTCGTCGTGCATTTTCAGAGCTTGCTGAACAGCAGCTTATGGATGTTAGCGTGTTTTCCTTTGGCTTCAAAAATGGTTTGCCCGTTGAGGCTGATCTTATGATTGACGTGCGATTCCTGCCTAATCCTTACTATGATCCAGAGCTCAGGCCTCTTACCGGTCTTGATGAGCCAGTAGCTCAGTTTGTCCTTCAGCATGGCATTACTAAGAAATTCCTTAAGTCTTGGTTTGAGTTGCTTGATGTAGTAATGCCTGGCTATGTGCAGGAGGGTAAGAGTTTGCTTTCTATTGCGGTAGGTTGCACGGGTGGCCAGCATAGAAGCGTTGCGATCGCACGTGCTACGGCAGAGCATCTTACCAGCCAGGGCTATCGCGTAACGCTGTTCCATCGCGATCTTGATGCGGCTCAGAAGAAGTCTCAGCAGGCTGAGTAGAAGTTAGTCTGTCATGTCCTATACTGCCTTGGTAAAAAATGAGCTGGTCAGCGTACCAGAAATTCAGACGGACTGTGAATTAGCCCAGCTTTCTGCTCTTATTCGTGTTTCTGGAACGTTATCGATGCACGGTCCTGGTAAATTTGCCGTTCGCATTGTTACTGAGACTGGCACGGTTGCCCGAACAGTTATTAGTTCTTCTCGCCGTCTGTTTGATCTGGGTACTTCCGTTGAGTACCGCCGCTCTATCATGCATAAAAAACGCAACTATTTGCTTGAGATTTCTAACCAGGATTCGCTTGCAGAAGCGCTTTCCGCTCTTGGCATTTATATACCGGGAGAAGGCCTGGTAAGTGGCATTCCAAAGAGTGTTATTCGCACCAAGCAGGCGCAGCGAGCTTTTTTGCGCGGAGCGTTTATGGCGGGTGGATTTTTGGCCGATCCCTTAAAAGATTTTCACTTAGAGATTGCTGTCTCAGGAGAAAGATTTGCCGCTGAGCTGGTAAAACTTATGGGATCCATTGGAGTCAAGGCGCGTCTTAATCATCGTAACCGCCATACCAATGCACTCATGCGTACCAGAGAAATTTATGCTGTCTACCTTAAGAGCTCTGACGACATCATCAAGTTTTTGCGAGAGATTGGTGCGCCAACTATGGCGCGCGCTATCGCGTTTACCCGCGTGCAAAAGCATTATCGCAACAACGTCAACCGAGTTGTCAACGCAGAGATGGCAAATCAAACACGCTCTTCAAATGCAGCGGCAGATCAGTTAGCGCTCATAGAAAAGGCCGAGAAACTCGTTGGACTCAGAGCCCTGCCGCCAGCGGTCAGAGATTTTTGTCTTGCACGAAAAGATAACCCTGAGCTGTCATTATCAGCGCTGGGGGAGTCGTTTGTACCACCCGTATCCAAGTCCGCCATGTATCACCGACTGCTTCGTTTGGAAAAAATCGTTCAGGATTTAGAAAAAGATGCATAAGTTATCGGCGAGTGCGGTAAAATACTCGGTGTACGGTTTAAATGTTAATGAATCCGGAGAATGGCTCTGGGTCACCGAAAGGAGCATTACGTATGGCAGTAAAGGTTGCTATTAACGGTTTTGGCCGCATTGGTCGCCTTGCATTTAGGCAGATGTTTGGTCACGAGGGTTCCGAGATTGTTGCAATCAACGACCTTACTTCTCCAGAGATGCTTGCATATCTTCTGAAGTATGACTCTACTCAGGGCAACTATTCCCGCGATCACAAGGTAGAGGCAACTGACCACTCCATCATCGTTGACGGTCACGAGATTGTTATTTACAAGGAGGCAGACGCTAACAACCTGCCTTGGGGCGATCTCAACGTTGACGTTGTTCTTGAGTGCACCGGTTTCTACACTTCTAAGGACAAGGCACAGGCTCACATCAACGCTGGTGCTAAGAAGGTTGTCATTTCTGCTCCTGCAGGCAATGACCTCCCAACCATTGTCTTCAACGTTAACCATGAGACCCTCACTGCAGATGACAACATCATCTCCGCAGCTTCCTGCACCACCAACTGCCTTGCTCCTATGGCAAAGGGTCTTAACGATTTCGCAACTATCAAGTCCGGTATCATGACCACCATTCACGCATACACTGGTGATCAGATGATTCTCGACGGCCCACAGCGCAAGGGTAACTTCCGTCGTTCCCGTGCTGGTGCAGAGAACATCGTTCCTAACTCCACCGGTGCTGCAAAGGCTATCGGCCTTGTTCTTCCTGAGCTCAACGGCAAGCTCATTGGTGCTGCTCAGCGCGTTCCTACGCCAACTGGCTCCCTCACCAACCTCTATGCTGTTGTTGACAAGAAGGTCACCGTTGACGAGGTCAACGCTGCAATGAAGGCATATGCAGAGACCATCCCAGAGACCTTTGGTTACAACGAGGATGACATCGTTTCCCGCGATATCGTCGGCGAGACCCACGGCTCCATCTTCGACGCAACTCAGACCATGTGCTCTGACCTCGGCGATGGCACCACTCTTGTTCAGGTCACCTCTTGGTACGACAACGAGAACTCCTACACTTCTCAGATGGTCCGCACCATCAAGTACTTCGAGAAGTTCGTTGCTTAAGTTCTAGTTACATAAACGCCTTAGGCGCGGTCGCAGCATCTGCCGCGATCGCGCCTTCTTTTGTTGGAAACGTATTTAAAGGAGTGACATGGCTTTTACAAAGAAGACTGTCCGCGATGCAGATGTTGACGGCAAGCGCGTTCTTATGCGCGTTGACTTCAACGTGCCTCTAAAGGACGGCGTTGTTACTGACGACACCCGCGTTCGCGCTGCACTTCCAACCATCCAGTATCTTCTCGACCACAACGCAAAGGTCATCCTGATGAGCCACCTTGGTCGTCCAGATGGCACCGGCTTCCAGCCAGAGCTTTCCCTGCGCCCAGCTGCAGAGAAGCTTGCTGAGCTTCTTGGCCGCGAGGTTAAGTTTGTTGAGGACACGTATGGCGAGAAGGCCCGTGAGGCAGTAGACGAACTCAAGGACGGCGAGGTTCTTGTTCTTGAGAACGTTCGTTTTGACAAGCGTGAGAAGAAGAACGATCCAGAGATTGCAAAGACCCTTGCATCTTATGGTGACATCTTTGTTCTTGATGCATTTGGTACCGCTCACCGTGCACAGGGCTCCGTTGTGGGACCAGCAGCTTACCTTCCTGCATACGCTGGCTTCCTGCTTGAGAAAGAGGTTGACACTCTTACCTCTATCTTCTCTAACCCAGAGCGCCCACTTGTAGCTATCGTTGGTGGCTCCAAGGTTTCTTCTAAGATTGGTGTTCTTGATCACCTTATCGACTCTGCTGATACCCTCATCATTGGTGGCGGTATGGCATACACCTTCTTCCTGGCAAAGGGTTATACCGTTGGTACTTCTCTTCAGGAGCCAGACTGGATTGAGCGCGCAGGCGAGATGCTCAAGAAGGCAGAGGAGAAGGGCGTTAAGATTCTGCTTCCTGTTGACAACGTTGTTACCGATCACTTTGGTGAGGACGCTGTTGGTGAGGTAGTTCCTTCCGATCAGATTCCTGCAGACCGCATGGGTATGGACATTGGTCCTAAGACTGTTGAGCTTTACTCTGAGGCTATCAAGGGCGCAAAGACCGTCTTCTGGAATGGTCCTATGGGCGTCTTTGAGTTTGACCAGTTTGCAAAGGGCACCGAGGCTGTTGCTCGTGCTGTTGCAGATGCTGATTGCACCTCTATCATCGGCGGCGGCGATTCCGTTGCAGCAGTTAACAAGTTCCACCTTGCTGATAAGATGAGCTGGATTTCCACTGGCGGCGGCGCTTCCATGGAGCTCGTTGAGGGTAAGGCACTTCCAGGAGTGGAGGCGCTTCTCGATGCGTAATCGTATGATCGCAGGTAACTGGAAGATGAATGAGACTTTCGCTGAGGGCGTTGAGCTTGCTCAGGGAATTGTTGATCAGCTTGCTTCCGGTACTGGAAACGTTGATGTTGTTATTGCTCCACCTCTTGTAGACCTTAAGGGTGTCTCTGAGGTTCTTGCCCAGGCCAACTCTTCTGTTGCTCTTTCTGCACAGAATGTGTACTGGGAGGAGTCTGGTGCATTTACTGGTGAGACCTCTCCAGCAATGCTGACCTCTGTTGGTGCAACTTACTGCATCATTGGTCACTCTGAGCGCCGTGGCTACTTTGGCGAGACCGACGAGGACATTAACCGCAAGGCAAAGGCACTGATGGCTCATGACATTGTTCCTATTTCTTGCTGCGGTGAGTCTCTTGAGGTTCGTAACGCCGGCACTCACGTTCAGTTTGTTGTTGACCAGATTAAGGCAGATACTAAGGGTCTAGAGATTACAGATCCTTCCAAGTACGTTATTGCTTATGAGCCAATCTGGGCAATTGGTACTGGTATGACTGCAACTGCTGATGACGCACAGGAAGTCTGCGGTGCAATCCGTAAGACCCTGGTAGAGATCTTTGGTGCAGAAATTGCAGACGGTATCCGTATTCTTTACGGTGGTTCTGCTAAGCCAGAGAACGTTGGCGGCTTCCTCGAGAAAGAGGACGTCGACGGCGCACTTGTTGGTGGCGCATCTCTCAAGGCTGATTCCTTTGTTGCAATGGTAAAGAGCGCAATGAACTAAACTCTGGCAAAGCTCCTTACCACCGGTGAGGTGCTTGTCCCATCTGTTAAGTTCTTGTTTGTTTTGCAACTTGGCACACGTCATTCCCAAAGGGGAGTGGCGTGTGCTATTCTTTTCTGTTGTACGTGAAAATAACTAGGGCTGGATTTTCTCGCCAGCAAGAGGGGGAACCTCGTGGGCGTTCTGAATACAATTCTTTTAGTGCTGTTTGTACTTTCTGGCATTTTGACGGTGCTGCTTGTTTTGGCACACTCCGGAAAGGGCACCGGCGTTTCTGACATGATTGCTGCATCTATGTATAACGCAAGCGCTGGTTCAGGCATTATGGAGAAGAACCTCGATCGCCTTACCATCATCACTACAACCATCTTCTTGGTTTGCGCTATTGTGATGGCTTTGACGTTCCCTGTTGGAGCTATTGGCTAAGCAGTCGCTTGCATATTTGAATTACCTGCCGAGAAACCCGAGTTTCTCGGCATTTTTTATTCGTAGCCTGCGGAGCAAGTGAAAATTTACTGTTGGGAATAACGGCAAAATGGTTGGATGCGACTGATAGTTGTTTTCTTTTACTTCTTAACAGAATTTTCAATAACGTTTCTCATATGTAAACAAATTTGATTGTGACCTGCATGCTGGACTTTAACAGTCATTATATGTGGATACGTTTTACTGGGATTGGTATGCATAATCTTGGATATCTAAGAGATATTTTTGGGTTAGACAACTTATCCATGGTAAAATTGCACTTTGCTGTGTATTCACGGCATGTTTGTTGTAGGAATGCTAGGTTGCCATACCGAGAAAACCTCGCTTATTAGATGGATAAGCGCGAGGCGGTGAGGAGAGTCAATGGCACGGTTTGTTTGGTACGTTACAAAGAGGATTTTGAGCTACATTGTGATGATTTTTGTTGCAACTTCACTCACATTCTTCCTCGCATCATCGTTTATGAACCCACGCTCCAACTTTGAGCAGCGTACTCCACGTCCTCCACAGGAGTCTATTGAGGAAAACCTGTATAGGACTAATCTGAATGATAAGACCCCGGTTATCGAGCGTTATCAGGTCTGGATTACCAATCTGCTTACTAAGTTTGATCTTGGTATGACTCCAACGGGCGATAATGTTAACCGTGAGATGAGCTCTAGGTTCATGTCTTCTATTCTGCTTATGACTCCAGCAACCATTTTGTCTGTTGTTATTGGCGTCAGCCTGGGTGTTTATACCGCTCAGCGCCAGTATCAGTGGCAGGACCGTTTCTTAAGTGGCGTTGCTTCGGTTTTGCTTGTTATCCCAACTGTTGTTATGGCAATCTTGATTGTTTTTGCAGCAATCGAGATTAACGCACGTGCCGGTTCTCGTATTTTCTACGTTACCGATCTTTCTAGTGGAGATACCGGAAACTTCTTTACTTGGCTTATTGACTTCCTACAGCACATTATTCTTCCAACCATTGTTCTTACTATCGTAAGTTCCGTTGGTTATCACCTTTCTCAGCGTACCTACCTACTTGACGAGATGCACGCAGATTATGTTCGTACTGCTCGCGCCAAGGGCCTCACTCGTAAGAAGGCAATTCGTAAGCACGCTCTTCGCGTTTCTTTGATTCCAACCGCTGTTTCAGTTGCTTTCTCTCTTGCAGGTATCTTCACAGGTGCTGTTATGACCGAGAAGGTCTTTGCAATTCACGGTCTTGGTGAGTACTTCATTAACTGTATTAACAACAACAATATTCACGGTGCAGTTGCAGTTGCAGCTTTCTCTGGCGCAATGACTCTTGTTGGCGCTCTTCTGGCTGACCTCTTTGCTGCTGCTCTTGATCCACGAATTAAGATGAGCTAAGGAGGCGGACATGTCTAAAGAAGAGCTTCAGAATAAAGACGAGAAAAACGTCTCCGTTGATGCAGGTCTTACTAATGCTGAACGTGAGCTTCAGGCAGATGCTAAGTCTGAGAACAAAGAAGTTAAAAGAATTAGCTATGCTGGCTTGATTGCAAGGCGTTTCTTCCGCCAGCGTTCTGCAGTAATCGGTTTGATTATTCTTGGAGTTATGGTTCTTATTGCAGTTTTTGGACCATATGCCACCCCATTTAATTACACAGATGCTGACTTTACTGCAATTAACATGGCTCCTAATGCAAAGCATTGGTTTGGTACTGATGGTGCTGGTATTGACCTGTATGCCTGTGTTGTCCACGGCCTTGGCCGTTCTTTGACCATTGGTATCAGCTATGCAATCTTGACCACTATCATTTCTGCAATTATTGGTACTGCCATTGCTTATGTCCGCGGCATTCCAGAGAAGATTGGTATGTGGCTTCTTGATATGCTCATGGTCATCCCTAGCTTCTTGCTGGTTGCTATGATTGTTCGCGCATCAGGCGGTGAGTCTGGTTGGCTCATGCTTATCTTTGGTTTAACTGCTTTTGGTTGGATTGGTCGTGCACGTACTATCCGCACCATGGCTCTGTCTTTGCGTGAGAGAGATTACGTCAAGGCCGCTAAGTATATGGGTGTGCCACCATTTACCATCATTATTCGTCACCTTATTCCAAACCTTGGCTCAATTCTTATTATTGATTTGGTCTTGGCTGTTATTGGTGGCATTAACTCTGAGACTGCATTCAGCTTCTTGGGTCTTGGTATCAAGGCACCAGATACCTCTCTTGGTTATCTCTTGAGTGCTGGTTCTTCTGCAATGCTTACTACTCCATGGATGATTCTGATTCCATCGGCATTTCTGATTGTTGTTTGTGTTGGCCTGCAGCTCATCGGCGACGGCCTTCGCGATGCCTTTGACCCTTATTCACGCGCTGCTGGTAGCGTTAAAGATCAGGAAGAGGATTCTTCCAAGGATGACGCTCAGCTCGGTGATCTTGAGGGAAGCATCGTTTCTGAAGAAACTACGGAGCGTGCATAATGTCTGACACTACTACTACTTCAACAAAGCAGGGAAGTGTAGAGATGGATGATGTCCTTCGCTACGAGCTGCTTGAATCAAACGGTCCAAAGGGTGCTCCAACAGGAGATCCAGTTCTTTCCGTTCGTGATCTCAAGGTATCCTTTAATACTGAGGCTGGTCGTGTAGACGCAGTTCGCGGTGTTAACTTTGACCTCTGGGGTGGCCGTACCCTTGGTATCGTAGGCGAGTCCGGCTCTGGTAAGTCAGTAACCGCCCTGTCTCTTATTGGTCTTCTTGATGACAATGCTCACGTTACTGGCTCTATTAAGCTTGGTAATGAGGAGCTCATTGGTAAGACCGATGAAGAGATGTCAAAGCTTCGTGGCACTAAGATTTCTATGATCTTCCAGGATCCACTGTCTGCTTTGACTCCAATGTTCTCTATTGGAGATCAGCTTGCAGAAGCTCTGCTTACTCATAATCCTCACATGAGCAAGGCAGACGTTCGTAAGCGTTGTATTGAGCTTCTCTCCATTGTTGGTATTACTGATCCAGAGAATCGTCTGGATTCTTTCCCACATGAGTTCTCTGGTGGTATGCGCCAGCGTGTTGTTATTGCAATTGCTATTGCAAACAACCCTGACATCATCATCGCAGACGAGCCAACCACCGCTCTTGACGTAACTATTCAGGCTCAGATTCTTGACGTCTTGAAGGTTGCACAGAAAGAGACTGGCGCAGCAGTTGTTCTGATTACTCACGATCTTGGTGTTGTTGCAGGTACCGCTGATGACATTATGGTTATGTATGCAGGCCGTGGCGTAGAGCGCGCAAGTGTTGATACACTTTTTGCTGAGCCAAGGCATCCTTATACCATGGGTCTTCTGGGTGCTGTTCCAAAACCTCACCTTCAGGCAGAGCACAGGCTTGTTCCTATTAAGGGTAATCCACCATCACTTGCTGCCATTCCAACTGGTTGTCCTTTTAACCCACGTTGTCCTATGGCTACCGAGGAATGCTCCAAGAAAGAACCAGTGCTGCTTCCTGCAAATGCTGCTGAGGGTCACTTGGCATCTTGTCACCACCTTCAGGAGATTTGCGAGAAGAAGCTCACTTACGCTGAGGTATATCCAGACTTTGAGCCAATCCTTCCAAAGTGGGTTGATGTTCCTCGTAACGAGCGTCCTGTTGTACTTAAGGTTGAGAATCTTACCAAGACTTTCCCTGTTCAGGGTAAGGGCTTTATTAGGCGCAGCAAGGGCACTATGACTGCTGTTGACCGTGCAAGCTTTGAGATCCATGAGGGAGAAACCCTTGCGCTTGTTGGTGAGTCTGGTTCTGGTAAATCAACAACTCTGATGCAGATTATGGATCTGCTGAAGCCTGAGGACGGTCGTATTACGGTCCTTGGCAAAGATGTTGCTGAGCTTAAGAATGCTGCACAGCGTAGAGAGCTTCGTAAAGATCTTCAGGTTATCTTCCAGGATCCAATGAGTTCTCTGGACCCACGTATGCCTGTCTATGACGTTTTGGCTGAGCCACTTCAGGCACAGGGTTGGAACAAAGAGGATATTAATACTCGTATTGGCGAGCTTATGCGTCTGGTTGGTATCAACCCAGACTATGTTGACCGCTTCCCATCCCAGTTCTCTGGTGGTCAGCGTCAGCGTATTGCTATTGCTCGTGCTCTTGCAACAAGTCCAAAGATTCTTCTGTTGGATGAGCCAATTGCATCTCTGGACGTTTCCATTCAGGCAGGTATTATTAACCTCCTTGAGGATCTTCAGGTTCAGTTGAAGATTTCTTATCTCTTTGTTGCTCACGATCTTGCTGTTATTCGTCATATTTCTGACACGGTTGCTGTTATGCACCTGGGCAAGATTGTTGAGTACGGTGAGACTGAAGACGTCTTTACTAACCCACAAGATCCTTACACTAAGGCGCTTCTCTCGGCTATTCCAATTCCTGATCCAAAGATTGAGCGTACCCGTGAGCGCATGATTTATCAGGACGGTAAGCTGGTTCCTGCAACCCACATCTCTAACGAGTAACAAAGATTCAATAAATTTTCTGAAAACCCGCACTTAAAACTAGGTGCGGGTTTTCTTTGTTACAAATAATGAACGAGGTTGTTACGGGAATGTTTCTGCTATGGAGTATTTTCAGGCAATTTCGTATAGTTAAGTGAATATCTGTAGGCCTTTAACGAAATGGGTGATCATATGGCTGACAGTTTTTCCCGTCGTTCGTTCTTTGCTCTGACTGGTATCACCGCCGCAGGCCTTGGCCTGGCTGGTTGTGCTCCATCAAATCCTCAGGGCGGCTCTACCACCACAGGTACTGAGCCACAGGACGGCTCTCCTGCAAACACTCCTCTGGATCAGCTTCCACTTCCAGAGAAGGGCAAGACGTACAACAATCCTAAGTCTCGTGATGAGGTTAAGGATGGCGGTACTCTGACCCAGCCAATCACCGAGATTGGTCCACAGTGGAATTACTACCAACTTGCTGGTAATACCGCTTACATGAACATCCTTCACGGTCTTATCAACCCTCGTGACCTGTTCCTTAACAATGCTGATGGTGATAAGTTTGAGCCAAACAAGGATTACATCAAGGAATTCAAGGTAGAGGAGAAGGACGGCAAGCAGGTTGCTACCCTGACCTTCACTGATCAGGCTACCTTCAACGATGGTACCGCTATTGATTGGACCGCAATTCAGACCGCATTTATCACTATGTGTGGTCAGAATAAAAAGTTTGCGGTTTCTTCAACTGATGGTTATGACAAGTATGAGTCTGTTGAGCAGGGCGATACTGCTAAGACCGCTGTTATTACCATGAAGGAAGCAGTCTATCCAATTGAGAGCATCTTGAGCTATGCTCTGCACCCAAAGCTTCAGGATCCAGACTTCTTCAACAATGGCTACATCAATCAGCCAAACAATGAGCTTGGCGCTGGTCCTTACATTGTTGATTCTTTCGATGATTCTCAGGTTACTTATAAGCCAAATCCAAAGTGGTGGGGTGACGCTCCTAAGCTTGATACCCTTGTTTACAAGCAGATGGATACCCAGGCTTCCATTAACGCATTCAAGAACGAAGAAGTTGACACTACCGGTTCTTCCGTCAATGGTTCTGCTGAGCTTCTTTCTAACTTCACCGGTCTTGGTGATAAGGCTCAGATTCGCCGTGGTCTTGGTATGTCTATTGCTGTTATCGAGCTTAACTCTACTCGCGGTGCTCTTCAGGATGTTGCAGTTCGTAAGGCATTCTGCCAGGTCGTTGACCCTGCAACTATCGTTTCCATCGTCTTCCAGGGTGTTAACTGGAAAGAGGACGCACCAGGCTCCATGCTTTGGCCTTACTGGGCAGCTGGCTATGACAACAACCTTCCAGACGATGTCAAGAATCTTAAGTCTGCTGACGAGCGCAAGGCTGCTGCTAAGAAGACTCTTGAGGATGCAGGCTATAAGCTCAATGGCGATTACTACGAGAAGGATGGTCAGCAGGTAACCTTTGCTTACACTCTGTTCGGTGACGGTACTACTGTTAAGAACCGTGCTGCTGCAATCCAGAAGATGTGCAAGGACGCAGGCATTAATCTTACCCTTGATTCTCACCCATCTTCTGAGTTCTCTGATGTTCTTACCTCTGGTTCTTGGGATGTCTGCCTCTTTGGTTGGGTTGGCTCCTCAACTTCTTACAACAACGGCAATCAGCTCTACGGCTCTGAGTCTGGATCCAACTTTGGTCAGCAGGGCTCCGCAGAGACCGATGAGATGTTTGCAAAGGTTGTCTCTACTCAGAACTTTGATGAGCGCATGAAGCTCATGAATGAGGCTGAGAAGAAGATGATGCAGACTTACGCATACCTTCCTGTCTACACTGGTCCAGACTGCTACGTTGTTAAGAAGGGTCTTGCTAACTTTGGTCCTTCACTCTTCCAGAGCACACCAGCAACCATTGTTGGTTGGCAGAAGTAAGCAAGGGACAAGGCGATCTTCTCGCAAGGTTCTTTTGAGAAAAAGTTTTAAATTTTCTCAGTAAAGTTGCCAGAAGATGTGTTAGTATATCCCTCGCTGCAAAGCAAGTCGGAGTGGCGGAATTGGCAGACGCGCTAGCTTGAGGTGCTAGTGACCTACTAACGGTTGTGCGGGTTCAAGTCCCGCCTCCGACACCACGAAATTTCGGCGGATCTCTTCGGAGGTCCGCCTTTTTCGTATACTTAGGCAATGTGATTTGTTTTTCCTTGCTGGTAAGGAGTGACTGTGGCAGATAACAAGCTGAGCGTAAGGCGTGTTGAGGGAGTTGTCGACGGAACCGTTGCTGCAACTCTGTCTCAGTTGCTACGGCTGACCAGCGATGCAGTCATTGTTTTTAATATGGAGGGCATAGTTCTTCTCGCCAATGAGGAGGCAGAAACCTTATTTGCTAAGGAAGACGGCACCATTGCCGGCCTGGATGTTCGCTTTTTGTTTACCCCTGCAAATCAAGAAAACTTGCAGAAGGCGTTTTCTGTAGAGTCGTTGCCGTTTGCGATTGATGGCTCCACTTCCATGGTGGCCGCTCCTGCGCAAGATGGCACATCGCAGGTTTTGAGTGTGCGTGCAGATTATGTGGGTGCTCCTACACAGGCTATTGTTTTGACTGCCTCTAAGCTTCGTGACATGGCTAGCCCTATGCACGATGATGAACGAATGGTGTTGGACCTTCGTCGAGCTAATAAGAGGCTCTCAGGAGCGCTTCAGATTGTTTTGGACACGCTTGACTCGGAAGATATGGGTCAGCTTATCGAGCGCGTGTTAGAAGAGCTCTCAGAGACTGTTGAGGCAGACGGTGCGCTTATCTATCTTGCTGAGCAAGACGGGTATCACCTTCATGGTGCAACGGAGTCTTTGAGAAGTGCGTCATTGGATAGAATTCCTCGCTACTTTGCATTTAACAGCTCTCTGGAGCGTTTGACGTTTTATTCCGAGCACGCACTTCGCTTGCATACCATGCCTTTGAACTCTAGCGCGCTCAAGCAGGGAAGAGTTAAAAAGCGCAATCTTGTTAACGAGGAAACTCGTGAGGTAATAACCGTTGATGCAAGTCATTTGCCTCCGTTTACCAGCTTTCTTGTGGTTCCTGTGTGGTTTGGTGGCCACATTGTTGCTCTGATCGAGGTGGGCTGGGAGCGCAAGCGCGCGCTTTTGGTTGAAGACGCAAGACTTCTGGACTCCATTGCAAATTACCTCTCGGTGCAGCTTGTAGGCGCGTTGTCGGCCATGAGAACGCAGCGTAGAGATGCGCTTCGCGAGGCATTAGCTCGCGTGCGCCAAGGATTGCTTCATAGCGCTGCAGAGGGCGAGAAGATCTCTGGTGAGCGATTACAGCAGGTTATGAGGTCGGTGGGTACCGATCTGAATGCACGGGTTTTCTCGGTAGATTGCTGTGAGGTCACAGGCAACATTACGCTCCATGCGCTTGGTGCTGAGCAAGCGTTTGGCGACGCTCAGGACGGTGCGCAAGACGGCGCGCAGGTTGCAGCGGAGGCCGGCGGCGCACAGGATGGCGGCAACCAGATTGCGCTCCCATCGACGGTTGAGGGACTCAAGACAGGAGAGGGCGAGGCTTCAGTCAAAGAGGTTGAGCTTGAATCTGAGCTGAGTCGCGCGCTTGCTGCACAAGGTTTGCCCTGCAAGGGAGCTGTGCTTTTCTTGGGCAAGTTTGCCGGCGAGCAGCATACCTGGCTTTTCTTGCGAGAAGAAAACGCTGAGCCCTTAAGCGACATTGAGCTTGATTTCTTGGACCGCGTGATGCTTCTGGTTCACTCGTTGGCCGTTGGTGCCGAAGAGAGCCAGCAAAATAAGCATATCTCACAGGCGCTGCAGTCGGGCATGAAAAATGACCTACAGAAGGTAGAAGGAATTTCTGCCGAGGGAATTTATTCATCTGCAACCGCCGATGCGTTTGTTGGTGGCGATTTTTATAGCATGATTAAGCTACCAGGCCGTCGCGCGTGCATTATTATGGGCGACGTTTCTGGCAAGGGTATTGAGGCGGCTTCTATTTCATCTGCAGTTAAAACGGCACTTTCTGCCTATGCGTGGGAGGGAAGAACTCCCGCTCGCATGGTGGCAACGCTCAATGAATTCCTGCTGGGCTTCTCGAGAGTAGAGACGTTTGCGACGCTCTTTGTGGGTATTGTTGACCTTACAACTTCATCACTGATTTACTGCTCCGCTGGTCATCCACCTGCGATTTTGGTGTCTGCTCAATCGGGCGACGCTGAGCTTTTGGACGTACAGTCGGGCGTTGTGGGCGCGTTTCACGACATGGAGTATAAAAACGGTACGATTCGCTTGCACGAAGGTGATATCCTGCTGCTTTACACCGACGGAACTACGGAAGCTCGTAGCCCTGAAGGCGCTTTCTTTGGCGAAACTGGCCTGCGAGACATGATTATGAACGAGGTTCCTCGTGGCTTTGATGGCCTGCTCAATAGGTTCTTGAGCACGCTTGATCGCTATACCGGCCGAAGGCTTGATGACGACGTTGCCATGGTTGCCCTGCGCTTTGATGAGCTCGGTGTCGTCGATTCTTGCACGCTCGGCGGTACTGACTCTGGCAAGCTTGGTGGCGCTGACTCTGGCAAGCTTGGCAGCGCCGACTCTGGCGAGAAGAACAACTAGACGATTTTCTCGCTAAAAAGTGTAGATATCTGAAATTCTTGTTGCTGCGCGGGAACAAGAAACGTATGTATACGCAGCCAAACATAGCAGTTGTTTCAGTCAATACTGACCTTGACGTGAGGGGAGTCCCGCGCGTGAAGGCTCAGATTGAGCAGCTCATTGATAGCGGCTGCAGAAGAATTGTGCTGAATATGTCGGAGGTTTCGTACATCGACTCATGCGGCATGGGTTTTATCGTGTGCGCTGTTCGACGTATGAAGACGCTCGGCGGTCTTATGAGTCTAACCAACGTGCAACCGACGGCGTTTAAGGCCTTGGTGCGCATGGGTCTTATCGATTTCATACCAATAAGTACCTGCACCGCTAAGTCGCGCGTGACTCCGCTTGCACCGGGCACGCATCCGTCGTTTCAGACAACGTTTAGAGTTGATCCCAATAAAATGTGCGACGCTCGCTCAAGGGCTATCGCGCTGCTGAAGACGCTGCCGTTTACCTCGGATCAAAAGTTTGACATTGAACTTGCAGTTGGCGAGGCTATTGGCAACGCCGTTGATCACGCGTGCGAGAAGGGCGTGCTGACCACGGTTTCTGCGTATCCAGACAGGGTGGTCATTGACGTCTCGGATTGCGGCGGCGGTTTTAGCGTCTCCGATGAGGAAGAGCCTCCCGAGACCGGCCAGTTTGCCGAGCGTGGACGCGGCGTTAAGCTGATGCGCCTGCTTATGGACGCCGTGTCTATCCAGGAGAAACCTTCCGGCAACGGCACCATTGTTCGCCTGGTCAAGATGATGCGCTAGGTCGTGCGGGGGTGCGCCGGTTCGGCAAAACCACAGGTCAGCAGCGTGCGAGCGAGTGCGTGATTTCTACCCGGTATCCATTTCGTGTGGATACCGGGTTTCTTGTGCGAAAGCGCTGCTAGTGGACGGGCTTCTCGACAGGCGGGTGTCGTGAGCTGGCGCGCAATCAGCGCGCGCCAGGTGTACGCTTGGGCGTGCCTGATTTCTGCAAAGAATCTGTAACTTCTGCCTAAATAAGTAAAAGAATCGGTGGATTTGCCTGATTTTGTAAAAGAATCGGTGGCTCAAATACAGATTCTTTGCACTTTTCAGGCTCGTCTGACTAAAACGTTTGCACTTTTCAGGCTCGCAATCCAGAACTCCAGCAAGCACGGTCGCACGCCCAAAAAAGAAACCCCAGCCGAAGCTGGGGTTGTCAATTCACTGGAGGCGAGACCCGGATTCGAACCGGGGATAAAGGCTTTGCAGGCCTCTGCCTTACCACTTGGCCATCTCGCCATATGAAAAAGGCCGAAACGAATCCGGCCGAAAAATCATGGAGCGGGCTACGGGGTTCGAACCCGCGACCTCAACCTTGGCAAGGTTGCGCGCTACCAACTGCGCTAAGCCCGCGAACGCGAGGAATAATATACGCAAGTTCACGGCTGAGCGCAAGTGTAAATTTCAAAATCGTCAAACTTTTTTAGAAAAGTCACGAATCCTGACTTGCCTAAGAGGTGGATTTTTCTTGCAAAACTTGTAAATAAGAGCAGGTAGATTGCCAAGTATAGTCGCTTGTCGTATCATAGAACAAGAACTTTTTGAATGAGGTTGTATGTTCTTTATTGTCGCGTCACTTTTAGCTCTTTTGACGCTTGCGTATCTTGTCGCAAGCGGTTTTGTTCGCGTGGTGCGCTATTTTTGGGGCTGGCTTTCGTCTGGCGAGAAGATCGATGGGCTTGCAGGCGATGCCGTATCAGCCGCACCCCAGACCGCTCCGTTCTCCAAGCCAAAACCAACGCAAGCGGAGCTCTCAGCATATTTGGACAAGATGCATCTTGGCTGGTACCAGGTGGTTATCCTCTTCATTGTGGGCTGCATGGCTGGTCTTCTTATTGAAGAAATCTGGATGCTCATTACTGCCGGTCTAACTGAAAGTAGGGTGGGCCTCATCTGGGGACCATTTTCTCCGCTTTACGGAACTGGTGCGGTGTTTCTCACGGTTATTTGCTATCAGTTACACAAGCATCACGCCAACAACCTGGTCATTTTTCTGGTTTCGGTTGTTGTTGGTGGCACGCTGGAGCAGCTCACCGGCTGGGGAATGCAAGAGATTTTTCACTCGGAATCGTGGACGTACGCTCATCTTCCAGATGCCATCACACAGTGGGTGGCCTGGCGATTCTTGGGATTTTGGGGCATCTTAGGCTTGATTTGGTGTCGGGTTATCATGCCTCGCGCACTCTATAAAATTGGTGAGCCAACATCAAAAAGGCAAGCAATTTTTGTTACCCTGCTTACGGTATATCTTGTTGCCGATATCACCATGACGGTGGCATGTTTGGGAAGAAAGGCGCAGCGTGATGCCGGCATTCCTCCGTCAAATGCATTTGAGGTATGGGTAGACAATCACTATGACGATAGCTTTGTGTCTGCTCGTTTCCAGAACATGACGTTTACGGCGTCAGAACCCGCTGATAAGCCCTAGCCGCCGAGTCCTACAAGATTTTATGGCGGCATCGTATATCTGCAAGTTCGCGAGAAACCCAAAGGATTTGTAATGCACATGCCTTCTGCAAAACCAGAACATCCAACAGGCAACGTGTACCTGGACTTTGCCGCAGCTACACCTATGGATCCACGTGTAGTTGATGCAATGTTTCCGTACTTTACGGAGAAGTTCTACAACCCTTCAGCACCGTATGCTCTGTCTCGCCAGGTTCGTGACGAGGTAGAACGTGCCCGCGCTGTCTTGGCGCATACCATTGGTACTCGTCCAGGAAACGTAGTACTCACAGCAGGTGCTACAGAGGCCAACAACCTGGCGTTTACAACAGTCTCTGAAAATGCGCACGTCATCGTTGATGCTATTGAACATGAGAGCGTCCTCGCGTGTGCAGGGATTTTCTCGCACAAGACACTACGCGTAGAAGCAGACGGTCGTGTGGATCCAGAGCGCGTTGCAAAAGCGCTCAAGCCAGAGACCGAGCTGGTATCCATTGAGCTTGCAAACGGGGAGATTGGCACCATTCAGCCTATCCGAGAGATTTCGCAGGTGCTTGCCAAGGAGCGCTCGCGCAGGCTTGCGGCAGGGGAGACTCGTCCGCTGCATTTGCACGTAGACGCTTCTCAGGCGGCGGCATATTTGAGCGTTAACGTGTCGTCTTTGGGCGTAGATATGTTGACGCTTTCCGCAGCAAAGCTTTCCGGTCCAAAGCAGGTGGGCCTCTTGTGGGCCTCCGATGATGTGCGCTTGAGGCCGCTGGTGCTCGGCGGCGGACAAGAAGGCGGCGTACGCTCAGGTACGGAAAACGTTGCGGGCGTCATTGGATTTGCGTGTGCCTTAGCGCTTGCTGATGAGACTCGCACTGACGAGGCAAAACGGGTTTCTCGCCTCAGAGATCAGTTGCAAGAGCTGCTTTGCGCAGAGTTCCCGCAGATGATTGTTTCGGGACCAAAGAATGCCAAGCTAAGGCTTCCTAACCTGCTACATGTTTCTTTTCCGGGACTTGAGGCTCGCCGTCTGGTCATTCTGCTGGAGCGCCTAGGCGTATCAGTGGGAACGGGCTCCGCCTGCGCCGCATCAAAGATGCAAATATCTCACGTGCTTGAGGCAATTGGAGCACCGCGAGAAGTAGCTGCGGGAAGCCTCAGGTTAACGCTTGGAAGAACTACCACAGAAGACGACATCTTGTACGCAGCTTGGGCAATCGCTGAGGCTGTCAAGCAGGAGTCTGCTCGTGTAGGAGTGACATGGGAGAATTAGTTTACCTTGGCATGAGTGGCGGCGTTGATTCGGCGCTGTCTGCGGCTTTGCTTCTTGAGGCGGGCTACAACGTCAAGGCTATCTATATGCGTAACTGGTCAAAGGACTTGCCAGGCTTTAAGTGCCCCTGGGCAGATGACCTGGCTGATGCCGAGCGCGTCTGCGTAACGCTGGGCATTGATTTGGACGTGTGGGACTGTGAGGCCGAGTATAAGGCTACCGTTGTGGATTACCTGCTTGATGCCTATGAGCACGGCCGTACGCCTAATCCAGACGTTATGTGCAACCAGACCGTAAAGTTCGGTACCTTTGCAGAACGTGCTTTTGCAGAGGGCGCTGATTTTGTTGCAACGGGTCACTATGCACAGAACGTCCCGGGCACCAAAAAACTTTTGCGTGCCGCAGATGCTCACAAGGATCAGACGTATTTCCTATGGCGTGTACCAGGTCATTTGTTTGAACGCACGCTTTTTCCTATTGGACACATTGCCACCAAGGCAGAGGTTAGGGCTCTGTGTGCAGAGCGAGGTCTGGGCATAGAAACTAAGCCAGACTCCGACGGCATTTGTTTTATTGGCCCCGTTGGCTTGCGCACGTTTTTGCTGGACACTTTTCAGAAAAAGCAGGGCGACGTCATTGAGTGGGAGACAGGCAAGGTTCTTGGCACCCATGACGGAGCATTCCTCTTTACCGTTGGCCAAAGAAAAGGCCTGAACATCGGTGGAGGCCCTGCTCGCTATGTAGTAGCAACCGACACGCTTAAGAATGTGGTGTATGTAACCTCTGACCTCAACTGTCCTGCGCTCTGGACTCGTCGCATGGAGCTCTCGGACATGCACTGGATTTCCGGAGAACCTGCAGCTAATGGCAGGTATGTGGTCAGAACTCGTCACACAGGCGAGCTGGTTCCCGTAACGTTTACGCTCACAGACAATCAATGTGGATTTATTGAATTTGACCAGCCGGTAAAAACTGTTGCAGCAGGTCAATCGGCGGTTTTGTACGATGGCCAGGAAGTTTGTGGCGGTGGCATTATTGAGGCCGACAAGAGTATACTTGAGCGGTTCATGTAAAATGAAAAGCAGGTAGGTGGCGAGAAACCCTCTGAGGTTGCATCGTTTACCTGCAAAGAGTGTTGTTTCTGTACACGTATTGTGATCCAGAGTCCAAGGAGGTGCCCATGGATCGCCCAGATGGCGCGTCTGAAACCGAGCACCCCTCATCTACACCGAAGGTAACGGTGAAGATTGGATCTACAACCGTTAAGGGTGTTTCAACCAAAAAGCCTAAGATTAGTGTTGCTCCAACTTCTTCATCTGAGCAGGTAGAAGAGGCAAAAGAGAGCTTTGGTCAAGTTAGAAAGAGCATTCTCTTCCTCTTTGCGGTTGTAATACTGTACGCACTCTATATCGTTTTCTCTGGTCAGTTTGATGAGTTTGTTGTTGCTCTAGCAGACGTAGATACAGGTTGGCTCATTGCTGGCGCTCTTTGCTACTTTGTTTACTATCTTCTGGGTATTCTCGCCTATGTAATTTCAGTCATTACAGACCCCGAGAGTCCTGTTGGTGTCCGTGACCTGATGAGCGTTGAGGCGTCGGGCATCTTCTTCATGAACCTCACGCCAAACGGTGCTGGTGCTGCTCCTGCTCAGATTTATCGCCTCACTCGTGCGGGAATTTCTGTTGGTCAGGCAGGAGCTCTGCAGTTCACCCGCTTTGTTATGTACGAGGCGGGCGAGGGCATCTTTGCAGCTCTGATGCTTATCTTTAGGGCCAATTATTTCTATGAGCAATTTGGCGATGTAACCGTTATTGGCGTTATTTTGTTTGGCGCAAAGATAGTGATGGTTGCAGTCATCTTGGCCATTTGCCTGCTTCCTAAAATGGTTAAGACCGTGGGCAACTGGGGCTTAAGGCTGCTTTCACGTCTTCGTATCGTAAAGCAGTATGACCACTGGCATGGCATCATTAACACGCAGGTAGATGAGTTCTCAAACGGCTTTAAGACTGCTGCAAAGAACATCCCAGAGATGTGCGTTGTTCTGCTGGTTACCTTGGTTCAGCTTGGCTGCCTCTATGCACTTCCATACTTTGTTCTGCGTGCACTCGGCCAACCCGCAGACCTTCTGACCTGCCTTGCATCTGGTTCAATGCTTGAGCTCTTGACCTCGGCCATTCCACTTCCTGGTGGTACTGGTGGTGCAGAGGGTGGCTTTGCCTTCCTGTTTGGCCATATGTTTGGCGAGGAAATTGCCGCAGGTTTTGTACTTTGGCGCGCTATTGAGTATCTGCTTCCAACCCTGGCAGCAAGCATGCTTTTGGGCCTTAGATCTCATGATCACGAGCCTATCTACCACAAGTGGAATCGTTTCCGTCAGCGTTTCTCGGCTTTTGTAAATGGCGAGAAACCCGCTGTTGCTTCTACATCGTCTCGTCCAGAGACCTCTGGCATTCAAATTAAGGTTAAGCGTAAGAAGTAGGGAAGAAGTAAGGAAGAAAAGCCAGAATGTGGCTTGATACGTATCTTTGCTCTATTGGACCGCTGCGTGTGCAGTACTTGTAAAAGAAAGCATCCTTATGCGTAAACCACCAAATCCTATTTTGATTATTCTGGCACCTATTCTTATTGCCGTTGCCGTTGGTCTTGTCTATGATCTGCAGAATTTCTTACAGGACATTCCGGAAGTACGTGACAATCCAATGCTCTTAGCAGGCGTGGCTGTGTTTATACCAATGCTTGTGGCTTTGGTTAAGGACACGTTTGACGCACACGGACTCTAGATGAAGGCTATTTTTGTTGTGTTGGCTTTGAGAAAAAGAACAGGTATATTCCAAATCCAAGTTTAATTGCTGCATCAATATAGGCAGTTGTTGTCAGTGGGATGTCTGGAAAAATATAACCTATACCAATATTGATGGCACAGAGTATTGCCAGATAAATCATCGATTTTCCGTGTACAAAGTAATAGAGGAAAAAGTGCAGCGCCGTGGCCATTAACGCGCCCAACCAAATAAGTCTCCAGTTTTCAGTTGCAAAAAATGGTCCACCTAATAAAAACATCAAAATGAATAAGAAAATTACAGCGTATAGAGACATTTTGTTCTGGAACTTACTTGAAGGACCATCGGAAAACTTATTGAGAACTTTCTTATTTGTATTTATTGATAAGAAGGCTGCAACATATCCAAAGCTAAATACGGACATATTGATAATCTGTTTTCCACCTATTACGGTAGCTGCAAAAATGATGAGAGCTACAACAATTAACCAGAGACCGCATGATTTCTTATAATTAAAGCATAGCTTCTCGTCTTTGTTATATTCCAGAAAGTTCATAAGTTTCTCCCTCAATCGAACGACTTGCCATAATACTTCTGACCGTATGCTTTTACAATCCAGTTGCCTATTTTTTAATAATTGAAATGAAGAAGACATACAGGTTTAAAAGGCGGTCATTCATTTGATAGCCCGCGGTATTTAAATAGCCATCAATGTTACGACGAACCGATCTTTTGCAAATTTCTAAAAAAGTTGAGTTTGACGGTTGCAAGAGGGGCGGGTTTCTCGTAATATATCCCTTGCTGCATCCCCAGCAGCAAACATATTCGGGCGTTTAGCTCAGGGGGACGAGCGCTTCCCTGACACGGAAGAGGTCATAAGTTCAAATCTTATAACGCCCACCAACTGTTCACAGGTCAGAGCAATCTGGCCTGTTTCTTTTTATCTTTATAAATAGTAATCATTATTGTTATTGACAAAAAAGTTAAAGAGAGTAAACTTCTAAGTAGCACGTTTTATAAGTTGTTTTACTTACAGAAAGGAACTGACTATGTCTCTTATTGGTAAGCAAATTGGTAATTTTAAGGTAAACGCATTCCACAACGGTGATATCACTGAGGTAAGCAAGGAGTCTACACTGGGTAAGTGGAGCCTGTTCTTCTTCTATCCAGCTGACTTCACCTTTGTCTGCCCAACTGAGCTTGAGGATCTTGCTAACAACTATGACAAGTTCCAGGCTGCTGGCGCAGAGGTTTACTCTGTCTCTTGCGACACTGAGTTTGTCCACAAGGCATGGCACGAGGAGTCCGAGCGTATCTCTAAGGTAACTTACCCAATGCTCGCTGACCCAGCTCACGTTCTTGCAAGGAACTTTGAGGTTCTCATTGAGGACGCTGGCCTCGCTGAGCGCGGCGCTTTCATTGTTGACCCTGAGGGTGTCATTCAGGTTGAGCTTGTCACCGCTGGTGGCATTGGCCGTAACGCTGAGGAGCTTCTCCGCCTTCTCCAGGCTGCACAGTTTGTCGCAGAGCACGGCGATCAGGTCTGCCCAGCTAAGTGGCAGCCAGGCGCTGAGACCCTGAAGCCAAGCCTTGACCTTGTTGGTCAGCTCTAAGATTTAGGAGCTTACAATGACCGACGTCAAAGACCTCTACGACGCGGTGATTATCGGCGGTGGGCCAGCTGGGCTCACCGCCGCCCTCTATCTGGCCCGTGCTCGCTACCGTGTTCTAGTTGTCGAGAAGGACCATTTTGGCGGACAGATCACTATTACTAACGAGGTCGTTAATTACCCGGGAGTTTTCTCAACGAGCGGCTCTGAACTTTCAGAAACCATGCGTAAGCAGGCCGAGGCCTTTGGTGCAGAGTTTTTGCTGGCAGAAGTCACTGACCTGGACATGTCCGGAGATGTTAAGGTAGTTCACACCACTAAAGGCGAGCGTCCTTGCCTTTCGGTTCTTCTGGCCTCGGGAGCACATCCACGTCACATTGGTTTTATCGGAGAAGAGGACTACCAAGGTCACGGTGTTGCCTATTGTGCTACCTGCGACGGTGAGTTCTTCACCGGCAAGGAAGTCTTTGTTATTGGTGGAGGCTTTGCAGCAGCAGAGGAAAGCGTATTTCTAACTAAGTACGCAAAGCACGTCACGGTTCTTGTGCGCGAGGAAGCATTTACCTGCGCCCCTGCGTCGTCCGAGGCTGCTCGCACAAATCCAAACATTACGGTTCTCTATAACACGCAGGTTGAATCCGTTGCCGGAGATTCCGCACTTAGGTCTATTACGTACAAGAACCTCAAGACGGGCGAGAAGACCACGTTTGCTCCAGAAGATGGCGATTCTATTGGTGTCTTTGTCTTCGCGGGTTACGCGCCAGAGACCGACCTGGTAAAAGAGCTGGCACAGACTGATGATTACGGCTATCTGATCACCAACGAGCATCAAGAAACAACCTGTGAGGGTCTTTTTGGTGCGGGTGATGTGTGCCAGAAACCACTGCGCCAGGTTGCAACGGCCATCGGTCAGGCAGCAACTACCGCTACCGAGATGGAGCGCTACATCAAGCGTGTACAGGAAAAGACCGGCCTTGTTCCGCAGATGAACGTCACGCGTATCTCGTCTAAGAAGGAGGCTCCTGAGACCTCAGCGGCCAAGACAGTCTCTGCCTCCGGAGAGCTTTTCACCGATGACATGAAAGCGCAGCTTAACGCCGTCTTTGAGCGCATGGCACGTCCGCTTGTGCTTCAGTTGGAGCTGGACCAGAGGCCTGTCTCTGAGGAGCTCGTAGCTTACATGGAAGAGCTTTCTTCTATGACCGACAAGCTGAGCGTTCAGACGGTTTCAGACACGGGCGAGAAGAACCTTCCTGTTGTTCGTGTTTGCGCACAGGATGGCACTCCAACAGGTCTTGCGTTCCATGGTGTTCCTGGCGGTCACGAGTTCACTTCGTTTGTACTTGGGCTCTACAATGCTGCGGGCCCTGGTCAGCCAATTAGTGACGAGGATAAGGCATCCATCGCTGCTATTGAGTCAAAGACGCATCTTCAGGTCTTGGTGGGACTGTCTTGCACCATGTGCCCAGACGTTGTTGTAGCTGCTCAGCGTATTGCTGCGGATAATCCTCAGGTCACCTGCGATGTCTATGACATCAACCACTTCAAGGAGCTCAAAGATACCTACGATGTCATGAGCGTTCCTTGCTTGGTTATTAACGACGGTCAAAAGGTTGACTTCGGTAAGAAGAATCTTTCTCAGATTTTGTCGCTCATTCCTTAAGATCCATTTGCGTCCAGGAGAGGGTGGCGCTTATGAATATGCCGAGAAGATCAACGGTCTTCTCGGCATTTTTTGTGACTTTTAAAGTGAGCACGTAAAGCTGGTTTGGAAGTGCAAGGCTACCTTTTTACAGGGTTTTTTGCTGGTAGAGTCCTGCATCGGTAAAGCCCTGTGCGCGATAGTAAGCGCGCGTTCCAACTGAGCTAATGACGTTAAGACTGGTATAACCCGCATCTGCTGCAATAGAGGAGGCTTTGGCAAGAAGTTTTTGACCCAAGCCCTGATGCTGAGCAGACATTCCTTCTGAGCCCAGCGAAAGCGCCTGTCCGTACACGTGGAGCTCTCTGATCACGGCCTGACCTGGCTGTACCAGCAGCTCATTGGCGGTAACATCACATGCGCCAGCGGTCAGTTTGTCCCAGTGGGGAAGTGAAAGCCTACAGAAACCTGCGATTTTATTGTCAGCAGTTACCCACTGCAGGAAGTGCTCGTCACTGACTGCGGTAGTGTAAACAAAGTCTTGAAGGGTAAGTTCCGCGGCGTGTACCTGCTGTTGATTAATTTCTCTAAAGCGAATCTCCTGCACGCGGTTTGCAACGTTTTCAGAGGTAAGTTCTTGCTCAACCATCTGACGAAGGTTGGTGTGTTTGTTTCCCACCAAAATATCGGTGGCACTAATGTCTCTGATCATGCGAGAAATGCGCACGTATGGAGGCGTTGCAAGCACGTCTTGAACAAGCACGTCTACCAGCTCATCTTTGGTGTATGGCTGCCATGCACCCTCACGGTATTTCTGGACCAATTGCGTTCCAGATACCAGGGCACAGGGGTAGAGTTTAATCTCGTCAGGGAGGAATCCTGGATCAGCGACAAACGTTTTAAAGTCCTGTTTGTCCGCCTCAGGAGTTGCGCCTAACAGGTTAACCATCAGGTGAGAGTGGATTTTAAATCCGTACAAGCGAATCAGCGAGAACGCTCGTTTAATCTGGGCAACGCTCATCTGACGCTGGTTTGCGTCAAGAATTTCTTGGCGTGTGCTCTGAATGCCAATTTGAATTTTGGTGCACCCAAGCTGCCTAAACATGCGTAGGTTATCCGGCGTAATAGTGTCAGGTCTGGTTTCTATTACAAGGCCAACCACACGGGCAGCAGCTGTCTCGTTAACGTGCTGTTGTTCTACCAGCTCATCATAGGTACTTTGCATCTGTGACCATGCGCTTTGGTGAGGCTGACTAGTGTCGTAGAGCTTATGAAAAGCCTGGTTATACGTGGTGTTGTCATCAAAGACCGCCGCCTGCTGTTCAGCAACAAAAGAAGAAAGTGCTTCTTCAGAGTTCTGCAAGCCAAACGAGGTGTACCGATTCAGGCGCTCCTTGATGCGGCTAGGAGAGTTGGGCCACTCGTTGAGTGCACGGAAGAGCTCTTTGATAAACCAGTATTGGTAGCTTTCTGGATAATCGCTCCAGGTTCCACCAAGCACAATGAGCTCTACTTTGTCGGTTGAGTGGCCCATTTGATGGAGCGCTTGAAGACGAGCTGCAACCTGCACGTATGGATCAAAAAACGTGAGTTCAGCGCGCTGACAGGCAGGCTCGTTAGCAAGATAGCTCTTAGGCATACGCAAATCACACGGACAATAAATGCAATTACTTGAGCAGGTATGCGGCCTGGTAATCACGGTAATGGTAGCCACGCCAGAAGCGGTGCGACGAGGCTTCATACGCACAGAGCGGATAAACTTTTCTTCCAGCTCAGAGGTCACATTCCACGATTGCCACAGCTCATCATTGTTCTGCTTGACCTGCAAAAAATAGGGGAGAATTGCTCGTTTAGGAATGAGTTTCTCGCGCTCTGTACTGTGGGCGCTAGAGTCAATTCCGCTGTTGTGCGAGTTAATGAGCATCTCAAGCTGATGCGTATCAAGAGCTCCTTGCGAGCCATCTCTGAGCTGCTGCAATATGTCCAAAATGAGTTCATCCATACAAACAGTATAGGCAATAAGGTGAGCTTCTGACCTTTGGGAACAAGGCGATGACGTAAAATCTCTGTATGGAAACTTCTTCAAACAAAACATATACGCAATCTATCAGTGCATCTACCGCTGAGCAGCTGAGCTACGTAACTTCTGAGTTTTACACTCAGCAGGCGCAGAGTTTCTCGGCTACACGACAGATGCCTTGGCAGGGGTGGCAGCAGTGCCTAGATGCCATGCCTCAGCTTTTAGCTGGCGAGAAACCCTCTGTACTTGATGTGGGTTGCGGCAACCTGCGCTTTGCTCGCTTTTTACGCGATGAGGCAGGGATTGTTCCTGCAAAGTATTTTGCTGTAGATAATTGCAAGCCACTGGTAGAGAGTGGTGAGGCAGACACTCATGTCTCTGAGCTGGCATTTATTGAATTAGATGTGATAAAGAGTCTGCTTGATAACACGCTTTCTTCTCGTCTGACTGTTCCGGCCTGTGATTTAGTGGTTGCATTTGGCTTTTTGCATCATGTGCCAGGTGCACAAAAGAGAATCCAGCTTCTGCACACTCTGTTAGATAAGACTAAACCTGGTGGCTTTGTGTGTGTTTCTTTCTGGCAGTTTATGAACAGCCAAAAACTTGCTGCTAAAGCTCAAGAAACCACTGCTCAGGGGTTGTGTACGCTGGGCATAGATGCATCAGAACTTGAAGAGCATGACTATCTGATTGGCTGGCAAGATAAGGCCAATACCTGGCGCTATTGTCATCACTTCTCGCAAGATGAGCTTGATGAGCTTCTTGGAAGCCTTGGCTCTGACGTGCACGTTTGTGCGCAATTTAGTGCAGATGGCAAAGATAACAATCTTAATCGCTATGTGATTTTGCAACGCGTGTAGCTGCCTGCAAGAACATCCTGCTAAAGATTTCCCGTACAAGAAAATCCCCCGCACAGAAATTGAACTGCCTCCCATTTCTTGGACACGAGAAATAGAAAGCAGTTCAAAACACAC
>ERZ772909.236-NODE-236-length-37306-cov-8.014067_pt1 | contig 37306 bp, 50 predicted proteins | sample MGYA00511137_ERZ772909 | MGnify/ENA primary metagenome ERZ772909 (study PRJEB29015, sample SAMEA2738095) | human oral metagenome | biome: human oral; feature: human-associated habitat; material: saliva | place: China | collected 2270 ... | reverse complement strand
TAGCTATTGACAATATAGCAGCCAAGCCCTATAATTTAACCATCAATTAAACGCAAGCCCGAAAGGAAAAAAGATGGCAGATATTTCAACTGTTGGCGAAATTGTAAATTTTTTGGCAATCGCTACTTACAATCGCCCTATGACAAAAATTGCTGAACAGGCGGGTTTATCAGACCACGCAATCGAAAAAGCCCAACAATACAACGGCGATTTCTTCGGATTTTGGGGTTACTGCGATTCTAAAAATCGCGCCGCCCTTGTGGAATGGTTAGCAAAACAAATTTAATCAACTTCAAAGGGCGGCAGGCCGCCGCCCAACCAACAGAAAAGGAAATGTGCAATGAAAAATTTGGAAGGTGTTAAAAGGGCGGATTTGTGGAAAATTGACCCGCGTGTTATTCAGGAAGAAAACGGCTTTAACATTCGAGATTACAGCAAGCCCGAAGTAGAACAGCATATTGCCAACCTGACAGCAGCTTTTCTGAATGGGCAATATATCCCGCCCATCGTGGTTCGTGAAGGCGATAACGGCGAAATTTTCCTGATTGACGGCCATTGCCGCCATAAGGCCGCCCTTCGCGCGATTGAACAGGGTGCGGACGGTTTAATGTTGGCGGCCACTCGCTTTAAAGGTTCAGACGTTGAACGAATTGAAGTCATGTTACAAAGCGGCGAAGGGTTGAAATTTACGCCGTTGGAAATCGCAAAAGGATATTTGCGCCTGAATAGAATGGGCTTGGAAATCAAAGAAATTGCCGAAAAGGTAGGCAAAAGTATCAATCATGTAGGTTCTTACTTAACCCTAGCAACTGCGCCTTTTGCGGTTCAGCAAATGGTTCAAAATGGGCAGGTTGCGGCAAATGTAGCGATTGAAGCCGTTCGCAAACATGGCGAAAAAAGTACCGACTTTTTAGAAAAGTCGCTGGAAAAAGCAGAAAAACAGGGTAAGAAAAAAGTAACTGCCGCCGTGGTTCGGGTTTGGATTCCACCGCGCAAAACGGTCGCAAACATGACAGATGTGGTAGAACGCATTACTGCGCGGCTGGGTGCTTGTCCATTAAGTGAAATAACTGATAACTACGGTAATGTTTCCATACCTGCTGAATTGTTGAATGAACTGCTTGCCGTTCATGACGAGGTGCAGGCAGCCAAAAACAATAAGAAGCCCGCTGCTGAAAGCTCCGAACAGGAAGAATTGTTCAATTCTGATAGTAATGGCTGACAACCAGTTTTCTTTTCTGTTGGACAAAAAAACCGCTTTAATAGCGGTTTTTCATTCTTCTACGGCCTCAAAATCTGTGCCGCAACAATCAGGCTGGCCGCACTTCAAAAGCAGGTTAGGCTTGCCCCAAACTTGCGCGGAACAGCACGGGCAGCGGTATTTAATGCGATTGGATTTATTGACTGGTTCGGTCGGCGGCAAAACAATCAAATCTTCATCTTCCTGCCCGCCTTCGCCGTTATCCTCGCCGCCATCGTCATCAACAAAGGCAGGCTGTATCGGTTTGCCGATTGTTGGCGGAAGCACTAAAGCCGTAGGCCGTTCAGGGGGGAATCGGTCAAACCATGACAAATTAAATTCATCGGTCATCAGTTCGCTGCAAGCTCGTTCAAAATTGCCGCCACTTACAATGTAATGCGACATTTTTTCTCCGGTTCGCTTTCCGCCTTCCGCGCCCGTGTTACTGGGGCAAAGCCCGATTGAATCCATCTTTGCGCCCCATTCTTTATTATGGTAGCCGCGTCGCCCTGGCTTGCCGTAATGGAATTGCCACAAATGCGCCATTTCATGAACCAATGTTGAAAGGGTTTCTTCAATACTTCTGATTGCAAAGTAAGAAGGATTCATTGCGATTTCATCAACCATCTGCCCGCTTTTACTGCCGACGAAACGCTTGCTGCTGAAATAGCCGTAAGTGCGTTTTTCGCGTTGAAGGGTAATTAGACAGGGGGGCAAGCCGCCGTCAAATAGGCGGGTATTGAAAAAGTCATAGGCGGTTTGCAGTTCGTTATAAGTTTCAAAGGTAGGAAGGGCGGCCATCGCGTTTTCTTTTCTGTTGGATTGTGCAATCCAAAATATACAGCATTTGGCTGAAATATTCAATGCGGCTTTGCCGCCTGAACAACCAACCGCAAAGCGGTTTCATCGGCAAGGCCGTCTGTAAACGAAGTTTCAGACGGCCTTGCCCCCTGCGGAGCAGGCTATAAAAACTTATGCCGCAAGGCATTCATATAGGGCAGGGCAGGGGCGCGGGGTTTGCGCGCCTGCCCTGCTCGGCGGCGCAAGCCGCCGCTGTTTTTTTCGGCGGTGGCTATAAAAAAACCGCCCGTTTGGGCGGCTGTCTTATCGGTGGCTTTTCAACAGGTCGGCGGCCTTGCTTGCTTGGCTCGCTGCGGTAAAAATAGCCTTTTTGTCATTTTTCAGAATGGATAACCAGTTATCCAAGTAAAAGGCATGATTTTCAATAGTAGCACCGATTAAGCCAAATTCAGCGCACATAAAGGCTGCGCCAAGCTCTGCAATCAGTTCTTCAAAAGCGTATGCTTCTGTTCCAAAGCGGCCTGTAAAATCACGGTTCAGGCGGCTTTTATGGCCTGTTGCATGGGTCATTTCGTGCAACAAGGTTGCATAATAGTTTTCAGCGGTTTTGAATTGGCCTTTAGTCGGCATCTTGATTATGTCAAGGCTGGGGATGTAGCACGGGGTTTCAAACATAACGCCATGTTTAACAAATACACCGAAATTTGCAGCCATTTTTTCAATTGCTTCAATGTTGATTTCTTCGGTAGCGGCTGCTGTTTCGGCGGCGATTTCTTCGGGCAGATTTTCGCATTGCTCAATATTGAAAACAGTAAATTTTTTCAGCATGGGGATTCGTTTTTCTTCGCCTGTGCTGTCGTCTTCAACTTTCAAAATATCGAAGTAAACAACAGTAACGCCTTTGCTGCCCTTTTTAACATTCCCGCCTGCGGCGGCGGCCTGTTTGTAGGTAAGCCAGCGGTTAGAAGCATAGCCAAAACGGTTTGCAATGCCGCACAAAACAAGCAGGTTTACGCCTGAATATTCGCGGCCTGTAACCGCATTGCAGGGCATACCGCCTTTTAAAAATCCGTTGTCAAACGACAAATTGCCTTCTTCAATCAAGGCAATAATTTGATTAGTTACTTCCTGATATAAATCAACTTTAGCAGCCATTTTCTTTCCTTTGCCCGATGTTCTTTGGTCTGGGCGCACCGTTTCGCGGTATGCGGTATAAGCTGTTCATCAACTTATGAGGCAAATTATAATGGCCTTTTGCTTATTTGTCAATAGCTAATTATATATTTATTGTAAAGATTTGTTCAGTATTTATTTTAAAGTTACTTTAAGATACTTCACACATACTATAACAAAAGCAATAGTTAAAATAATAACCCAATACACGATGTTAATAATGATTTTTTCATCTTTCCGCAATGGTTCTTCTGTTTTATTTTCATTATTATGTGATTTTGGCTTATACCCTGATTTATTTCTATTTCCAAAAATAATGGCCGCGATAATGTGTATCATAAACAATCCTTTAAGTTATTTCTTGCGTTTAATTGATGGTGGAATTATAGGGCATGGAGATAGTCGCCCGCCTATTTTCTTTCCTGTTGGTAAACCGCTTAAATTTGCGCGTATGCTTGATTTTAACGGCTTGCCTATGCCTACCCCTTAACTGGGTATTTAAAGGCCGTCCTACGCGCTCCTGCGGTCAGCAATCGACATTGTTGCTGTTGATTCAAAGAAACCGCCCAAAAGGGCGGTTCTGTTTAGCGTAATCGGTTCAGAATTTCAAGCAACCATTTTAAGCGGTCGGTTACTTCCTGAATGATGTGGCGGTCTGTAATCGCTCCAAAGTCGGCTGCAAATGATTGATACTCGCCTTTATGCCCGAAGGGATGCGCCCCTAAATTCACGCGCTGCGCGATTTGTTCAGCAGCCTTGTTGCCATTCTCCAAGCCTTCATGCGACAACATTCGGCGGTAAATCATGCTGGCTTCATCCATTAACCAGTTTGCCAGCTCCTGCGGAACTGAAAAACCGTTTAAAACCGCTTCTGCTTCTTTTGCCAAAATTGAACGATAACCCAAAGTAACGCCCGCGCTAATTTGCAACGCGGCAATCTCTACTGCTACCAAATTACGTTTCATAGTTTATTCCTATCAAATTTGCCCAGTTTTCTTCGGCATGGGCGCACCGTTTCGCGGTATGCGGTATAAGCTGTTCATCAACTTATGAAGCAAATTATAGCGGCCTTTTTCTTAATTGTCAATAGCTAATTATATATTCATTGTAAAAGTTTGTTATCTTTATGCTTGGTTGGTTTTTTGGAAATGACTGCCCGCCCGTTTTCTTTTCTGTTGGCTGACAAAAAGGCCGCCCTAACTGGGCGGCTTTGATTGTGAAGGTTAATCCATCAAACGCCATAAAGTGCGGTGTTCAGGGTGTAGGGCAATGAATGCACGAACCGCTTCATAATTCTGCAAAATTCGGTCATCTTCAATATGCCAAGAAATATCGGCCAAAGCTGCACAGGTGGCAAACAGTCCGATAACATCATTTTTAACGTCTGCGGTTTTGCCCGCTATATTTTCGCAATGATAGATTTTATCGTCTGCTGGTCGGCAGTAAAAACCGCCATTACTCAACTCAACAAAATCCCAATAACCGCCGTCATAATTTTTTGCGGTCTGTTTCGCCCAACTGAAAAGGCGGGATTCAAACAAGTGGGTAGCATTACCCAAACGGGAAGGTAAAAAATCCATGCGCTCGGTTTCGCTTGCTACTCGTTCCGTAATAGTCAATTCAGACATAATATTCACTCCTGCCCGATGTTCTTTGGTCTGGGCGCACCGTTTCGCGGTATGCGGTATAAGCTGTTCATCAACTTATGAGGCAAATTATAATGGCCTTTTGCTTATTTGTCAATAGCTAATTATATATTTATTGTAAAGATTTGTTCAGTATTTATTTTAAAGTTACTTTAAGATACTTCACACATACTATAACAAAAGCAATAGTTAAAATAATAACCCAATACACGATGTTAATAATGATTTTTTCATCTTTCCGCAATGGTTCTTCTGTTTTATTTTCATTATTATGTGATTTTGGCTTATACCCTGATTTATTTCTATTTCCAAAAATAATGGCCGCGATAATGTGTATCATAAACAATCCTTTAAGTTATTTCTTGCGTTTAATTGATGGTGGAATTATAGGGCATGGAGATAGTCGCCCGCCTATTTTCTTTCCTGTTGGTAAACCGCTTAAATTTGCGCGTATGCTTGATTTTAACGGCTTGCCTATGCCTACCCCTTAGCTGGGTATTAAAAGGCCGTCCTACGCGTTCCTGCGGCCAGCAATAGCTATTGTTTGAGTTTAGCCGCCAACAGAAAAGAAAGGGGCAGTTATGTTTTGGGGACTTGTGTTGTTGTATTGATTATTTTTTATGCAAAAAAACGAAGGTAGTTCTGAAATACTTAATACTTAAAAAAAAATATATAACTTAGAGTGGTACGCGCGCGCGCGGGAACATAATTATATATAAAAATAATTATTGTTATTTATCAGATAGTTAAGTTTTTTGTCGTGTCGGCGAAATGCCGTAATAGATTGTCGGCGAAATGCCGTGAATTGAAAGATATTGTCGGCGAAATGCCGTAATACTGTCGGCGAAATGCCGTAATGAAATGGCTAAAAATAGCAGTTATCCACTTATTTTGGGGATAACTGCTATTTATTAAATATAATCAGCAATGTAGATGAAATGCCGTAAAAAAGTTTTTGATACACTTTGCTTGACCGTCGGCGAAATGCCGTAGTAGAATGAAAGTTGTCGGCGAAATGCCGTAACGAAATAAAGCAAAATTTTTGATGAAGTGCTAGAAAGAATGGTTTTAGTGTCGGCGAAATGCCGCAAGCCCTGATTTAGTTGTCGGCGAAATGCCGTGAAGGTTTAATTCTAATATTCTGATATTTAGGGATTTTATGGAAACCCAAGATTTATTTTCATCTAATCATGTAGTGAATAATAGTGCAGCGAATATTATTTCAACTCGCATGAAGGATTTGGAAAACAAGAGGAAGGCGAAAGAAGAAGAGTGGGATATTGGCTTTTATTATGCCCCTATGGGCGATATTCTTCCGATACATTCGATAGGTGCTATGGAGTACCCTTTTTTTTCACTGAAGAAACTTGAATTAGAACCTTTTGTTTGTGAATATAAAACAGGCGCAAGTTTGGCGATTACAGGGAACGCCGAAATGCACGTTAGAAAAAAAACTGAAGACGGGACTTATGTTAAAGAATTGATAAGTTTGGGTCGTGCAACAGCTTATGATGAAAAATTGTGGGTCTATTTAATTAGTAAAATGCAGGCAAACTATGATGCAACTGGCTCGCTGTATCGCCGCATCAGATTTAATGCTAGGGATTATCTCAAAAATATAGGTTTGCCTGCGGGCGGCTCGCAATTCGCTACTTTAGAGAAGTCGCTTTATCGGTTGAGGGCAACTCAAATTGTTTGTAATTTAGAATCTAAATTATCAGGTAATGGGGGGACGGTTATAGCAAGCAAGGAATATTCAAAGTCCTTTAACTTGATTGATTCTTTTGAATACTTGAAAACCACTTATGAGAAAAAACAACATTTGAATAAAATGGAAATTGAAGTAGAGTTACCACATTGGATTATACAGACCATCCAAAATAAGGCGTTACTTAAAATCAGTTCGGCTTACATAACCGAAGATTTGACAAATCTTGAAAAACGGGTTTATTTAATATGCGAGAAATTTTGTGGGAATAGTTCATATTGGCATATTGGGCTTGAAAACTTACAGGCGCGACTTGGTTCGACAGTTACTCTTCGCCATTTCAAACACGAACTGAAAAAAATAATTGCAAATCAATCTATCCCTAAATATAAAATAGGGATTAGTGATGATGGCCGAAATTTTCAAGTAGTACACAAAGAATAAGAAAAGCCCCATGATGGGGCTTAATTCTTTTAGTTTGGTTTCAACACACAACTGCCTACGGCAATTGAAATGACTGGGTGGATTTTATGCTTTTTCGCACCACCCGTCAAGTTTCTATTTTTTGTCCCATCGGCGGAACACAAAAAAATTCATCAAATAAATTATCGCGGGAAGCAAAAGACTATAAAACACCGTTCCTTCTTTTAAATCTATTAAAACTCCTACACTAAATGCCAGCAATGGCAAACAAAACAAAGTTAAAAGTTTCATTCTAGCCTGAATGAATGCAAAAGGCATTATTAAAATACAAACAAATGAAATCAATTTAAAAATAGTAACCATTTTATTTATCCTTTGGTTGTCAGATGTCCTGTGGTTCAATAATCGGTTCGATTTTCGGTAACCGGTAAGGGTTGTAGCCTTCTCCACCCTCGTTGTAGATATTGTCATACTCCCGTTCTTTGGCTTTAACTTCTTCGAGGGTAAGCCCTTTTAGGTGCGGATTCCGCTCGTAGAAGCCTGCTGCTTCTTCTGCTTCGCGTTTCCGTTGTTCGGCTTGGTTTTTGCGTTCAGCCAACCAGTTAAAACAATCTATGAACAGGTTAAAATTAATGCGGTCTTGTTCATTAAATTCAGCGGTCTTGGGGCGACAACCTTCGTATTTGTGCAAGCTATGATAGCTGAAAAAGTCATTATCAGCCGTTGCGATGCCATTCATAGCATCCAGTGTGTATTGAATCCCTTGAGGATTCTCGCGTATCAATTTTTCTGCCTGTTCAAACCTGCTGTTAGAGACGGCCTTTAATGCGGATTCTATTTGCTCGCGTTCGTTTCCGTATAACGCTATCTGCAAATTCCACATATCAGATGCGCCCACTTTTTCCAGTTGGTCGGCCAATGACGCATAACCCTTACTAGCTTGATTCGCGCCTGCTTTTTCTAATTTGGCTGCCTGTTCTCTCAATACGGCGATACTGGTAAATTCCCACATAGATTGTTTGCGCCGTTCTTGGCCGTCTAAGAAAAAGGCTACACATGGCTGATAAACTACACCGCTGGAAATATCAGTATGTTTGATAAAACATTCCAACTTTTGGCCGTTTATCGTCATTCGTTCAAATATCTTTTGCATCGTTCATTTCCTTACATTTAGTCATAATATCCTTGATATTTTCAAGATTTATGGTCTTACCGGCAGTACATCTTTTCAAATTGGCCTTTTGAGTGTCTGTCCCGATAAAAGGTATATATTCATATGGGTTTAATGAATTTACTAAGCTGGATAAACAGACATACAAGAAAATTGCAGAATATGCAGTAAATTTGAATAATACCTTTTCTTCTTCCTTCGAAGGGTAGAACCAGAAAAAGGCTACCGTTATACCACCAAAAATATAATAAATTACCCATGCCCATACACAAGGAATTCCATAATCATCAAAAAACAAATCGAATAATGGCGCAATTATCTTTCCCATTGTTTATATCCTCAAAGGCACTGCCATCTAATTTAATCCAATTAACTTATTTGTTTTCATCCAAAACCTGAATCAATTTATTTCTGATTTCAATGTCCCACGCATCATCTAAATCCCATGCGCTTTCTTCCTCAACTTCCTTTCTAATATTATCGAGAACCTCTTGTTTTGTCTTATATATCAGCGTCCATCCGTTGGTCGTGTCATTTGCCGCATTTTCAATAGCCCAATCCAAAAGTATCTTTTTCGATTCTTCTTCCGTACATTCAAAGTTACGGGAGCGTTTGCCGCCAGCGTACCAAGTCCATATATAACCGTCCTCAAAAAAATATCTTGGACGAACACCTAACGGGGTCGGCATTTCTTCGCCGAACTGATGAATAACATCTTCTTCAGATAATTCAACAATACGGTAATTTTCACGGTCAAAATAAAACATCTTCATTCCTTTCATGGGCTTGCGTTTAATTGATGGTTAAATTATAGGGCTTGGCCGCTATATTGTCAATAGATAATTATATATATAAAGTAAAGGTTTGTTAAGCTCGCACCCGCTTGGGTCTTCGGAAATTGCCGCCCGTTTTCTTCCCTGTTGCCAAACCGCTTAAATTTGCGCGTATGCTTGATTTTAACGGCTTGCCTATGCCACCCCTTGTCTTGGTATTTAAAGGCCGTCTTACGCGCTCCTGCGGCCAGCAATCGCTATGGTTTGATTTTAGTTACTAACAGAAAAGAAGTGGGGTGGATTTTGTTAAACTAAACCATTACAGTAAAAAAACCGCCTTAATTCTAGGCGGTTGATTATATGGCGGGTTATCTGCGCTTCAGAGCAATACTGGTTTTCCCAAGAAAAGAAGAAAACCCCCGTTCATAAGCATAATTGGCAATATCTAATAATTGATTTTCAGGCAAATCATAAAAGGCGCACATATAATCTGCGGGAACATATCGAAAACTCGGCAAAACTTTGGTTTCAAACCAAACAGGGATATTTAGCATTTTCAGTTTCCTTTCATGGACATGCGTTTAATTGATGGTTAAATTATAGGGCTTGGCTGCTATATTGTCAATAGCTAATTATATATTTATTGTAAAGATATTGTAAAATATGGATTGCACAATCCAAAGCAATCAGGCATGAAAAAACCGCCTTGCGGCGGTTCTAAGCGGAAAGTACCTTTTTTGCTTGCCTGTACAATTTCCCATCATCTGAAACTGGGTTTTCTTCAGCTTTGCAGATAATAATTTCGTTATTTTCGTCTCGCGTATATGCTCGACCAGTCGGCAAATGGGTAGCTATGCCGTCTTCAAATTTCCACTTTGGCCGCCAGTCGCGGTTAGGGTGGTTATTTTTTTTCTGTTGCATGATTTACCTTTCAAAACTAAATTTACCCTGTTTTGCTTCTATTTCTAAGCTGGCAATCCATTCTTTAATTTCACCGCTACTATTGCCTTCTTTCCAAAATAAATAACGCTGCTTCAAACTGTCTTCGGCTTTCCGCATACTAATATTCATGCGCGGGGAAATATTCCCGATAACAATCAAAAACCATGATGCCACCGAAAAAATAATTACACCAATACCACCTGAAAAACTATTTAATTCTTCGGCTTTCGCCAACAGGAAAAAAATAATGGCCGCGCCCGCTGTGATAGCAAGTAATTTAGGGGGAAGAGATGGGCGGAAACCTTTTTGATTGAACAGGAAATAAACCAAATATCGAATTTCCATTTTCTCGCGGAAAGTTAAAAACATGACATTTCCTTTTCTGTCGGTTAATCGTAAAGTAGCTTACCAAGCTGAATAATCATCTTCAGACCTTCGTTATACAGTCGGTCTGATTCGCTTTTCTGTTCCTTGAACTCGATGGCACGACCTGCCAAACGGCATTTAAGACCATGCTCCAATCCTTCGATGTAATCAGGGTTCTTGATGTTCGCTTCGCTTGCTGTTTGCAAATGTTTCAAAAATTGATTCAAAACGGACGGAAGCTCCATTTCTACCGCTTGAATCAGAAAATTCGCCTGTTGCTCGGCAGCCGTCCGAACGCGCCGCATAATTGCATAAATACGCGCTCGGCTTAAATCCGTTCCCGATGCAATTTCAGGGACGGTTTTCCCTTTCACAAAATGAAGAAAGGCAAGCTGTAAAGAACTTTCGTTCATATTGATATGCTCGGCAATTTTATTAAATTCTTTTTCGCTCATGCGAAAAGTTGCTTTTGCAGGTTTGCCTTTCGTAGTAATCATGCTTCCTCCTCTTTGCGGCCTGTGGATGGCGCAAATTCCCATGAGTGCATATAAATTTTCGTCATGCTTTGAGTTTGACCGTCTTTTGTCCAACGTTCTGTTTTCAGACGGCCTTGAATATTCAAACAAGCACCTTTGGTAAAATAATGCTCGGCGGCATTACAGTATTGCTCGCCAAAAACTTTGATTGTGTGCCATTCGGGAACATTTACATAATTCCCGTTTTCGTCTTTTTCCCGTTCGGTGGTAGCAAGGGTAAATTCCCCTACATTTCCCTTTCTTGTAAAGGGTTGGCCAACACGACCACTCAAAATCACAACATTCATGCTATGCCTTTCATGCTAAAAATGGTTATTAGGGTATAGTTGAATCATACCCTCTATTTTACTTTCAGTCAATATATAAGTATATATAAAAATTGTTGATTTAAATATTTTGTTGGTATAGAATTTAATTGCTTTTAAATAGGAGAAGTGTAATGAGTATTATAGGTTTTATTAAAGAGTGGCCTATCCTTAGCTTGTTTGTTGTTTTCTTCCTGATAGGTATGATTCCAAGCCGTTCAGGGTCGGAGCAGCATAAAATTAACAGGCGGAATGAAGACGATTTTAACAAGCGGATTGACGACCACCGCCGCAATTCGGGACAAAGGTAAACACATGAAAAGCCTGATTGTTGCTGAAAAACCAAATGTAGCAAAAGAAATAGCGGCAGCCTTAAAAGTCCCTGCAAGCAAAGGTTATTTTGAAAATGACCGTTATATTATCAGTAATTGCTTTGGGCATTTAATGGATATGTACGCACCAGAAGCCGAAGAAAAAGGGGCTTCTTTGCCGATTATTCCCAACCATTTTTCTTTTCGACCCAAAGAAGAAGCAGAAAATCAATACCGCCTATTAGTCAGCTTAATAAACCGTAATGATGTGGGTTTAATCATAAATGCCTGTGATGCCGAAAGAGAAGGCGAAAATATTTTTAGATGGGTTTTTGATTCAACTAAAAGCAGAAAACCAGTTAAGAGAATGTGGATTAACTCAACCACAGTACAAGGCTATTTAGATGCGCTTGAAAACGCCAAAGACCAAACGGAATTTAATCATCTGGCCGCTGCTGCACGTTCTCGCGCTGAAGCTGATTGGTTATTTGGTATCAACGGCACACGGGCAATCAGAAATGCAATGGGAAGGGTAATGACCCCAACATTAGCGATGGTGGTTGATGCCTACCGAGCAAACAAGAATTTCAAACCTGAAACTTATTGGGAAGTGGACGCTTTATTTTCTGTGTCCGCTGGAACATATTCCGCCCGCTTACTTGCGGCTGACGGGAAAACCGCAAAATTCAAAGACCGCGCCGCCGCCATTGCTGCGCTTGATGTTGCACGAACCGCCCCTTTCTTTTCTGTTGAAGACGAAGTTAAAGCCACCAACACTCCCGCCCCATTTTTATTTGACGGAACGGAATTACAAAAGGTAGCCAACCAAAAATTCAAATATTCTGCTGATAGAACGCTGGAAATTATGCAAAGCCTGTACGAAAAATATAAGGCTTTAACTTACCCGCGTACCGATATGAACGCTCTGCCCGAAGATTTTTTACCAAAAATTTCGGCCACTATCGGCAATATGGGAAAATTGGCGGAATATGGAAAAATCGTTGAAGACTTGAAGCAGAAAAATCTCTTGACTTCAAGCAATAAGCGGGTTTTTGATAACAACCGTGTAGCGGCTCACTATGCTGTCATCCCTACCGGTTCAATCAAGACGGCCAGCGGCGAAATGCCCCTTTCTTCTCTGTCGGAAAATGACTTGAAGACGATATTGCCGTCTGACGAATACAACATTTTCCATTTGGTTGCTTTGCGAACACTTGCGGCCTTTTATCCGCCTGCTGAATACATGGTTACAACCCGCACTACGGCGGCTAACGGCTCGGTATTCAAAACATCAGGTAGGATACTGAAAAAACAAGGCTGGCTTGCTGTCTATGGCGGCCAAGAGCCGACCGACGGCGGCAAGGCCGACAAAGAGGCAATGCAGACCATACCGCGAATCGAACCCGACGAGACCGCAAGACTGGCCGAAATATTCCTGAAAGACCTGAAGACCAAAGCTCCGCCCCTAATGACAGAAGGTGCATTGATACAGGCCATGAAGACCGCTGGCCGCGATATTGAAGACGAACATTTAAGCACATTGATGAAGCAAGTAAAGGGTATTGGCACGTCCGCAACCCGCGCTCCAACGATTGCAAAACTGAAGAAAGCAACAGCCAAAAAGCCGCCTTATATGGAACTGGTAAAAAACCATTTGATACCCTCCGAACGCGGCATGGCGGTTATTGACTTAATCAGAAAAAGCTACCCACAAGCTGCCGACCCAATATTTACGGCGGAATGGGAAGACAAGTTACTTCAGATTGAACAGGGGAAACTTCAGCGTACTGCCTTTATGCAGGAAATCAAAGCGGCAGTTTCTGAATCAACTATTTTGCTGAAACAAACCGCCTCCGCTATGGCGGCGGCTAATGCTCCTACTCTATGCGCCTGTCCATCTTGCAAAAATGGGAAGCTCAAAGAAGCGATGTATTCATGGTCTTGCGATAATGAAAATTGTGGTTTTCGCTTACAAAAATCTGTTGCAAAGAAGAATTTGCCAAATACGTTGTTGAAGCAACTTGCCGAAACAGGGAAAACACCGATTATCGAGGGTTTTTTAGGGAAAAGCGGCAAAACTTTTAAAGCAGCTTTAATGCTGATTAAAGATGAAGAGAGTAAAGGCGGCCTGAAAATAGGCTTTGACCTGCCCCAAATAAAAGAAATCGAAACAAAATATCTTTGCCCATGTTGCCAAAAACATAATTTGACAGATAAAGGCCGCTTAATCGTTTGCCCCGAATGTGATTTTACGCTTTGGAAAAGCATAGCGGGGAAGCAACTTCAAACTGAAGAAATAGATAAGCTGTTAAAAACGGGTAGAACCCTGCCGATTAAAGGCTTTATAGCGAAAAGTGGTAGAACGTTCACGGCGAAGCTGCTGCTTAATCCAACAGAAAAGAAAATTGTATTTGAACTTGTAAGAAATAAACGTTAATTGAATTGTCATTCATCGCCAACCCCTTTTGTAGAAAAAGGGGTTATTTTTTATATTGATATGCTAGAATCCACATTTTCAACCCCTAATGTAGAAAGGTATAGCAATGAATGAGCTTAAAAATCCTATTTCCCTTGACGAACTCGAAAAGGAAAAAGCCCGCTTAGAACAAGAGATAAATCGCATTAAAAAAACAGAACGAAAGCATAAAGTCAAAGAGATAGTACAAATTATGCAGTCGTACTCAATAACGCTTGATGAAGTTAATATAGCTATTAACTCAAATGTTGCCAAATACCGTGATGCTGTAACAGGGCAAACTTGGAGCGGAAGAGGTAAAAAACCAGCATGGGTTGTTGCCCTAATCAATAATGGTGGCAACATTGATGATTATTTGATTAAATAAATCTTGCAAAAGATTATTTTTGCAAGATATAATTCGACATGGTTTTGAAGGTATCCCCACCTTATTCACTTACGGCATCATTTGAGAATGGAAGATGGAATCTGAAGGTTTCGTCAAAAATCAGGACAATGAGCGGAGTGATTGAAAATCAGGCATACATCCTGACTTTCAGGCAGGAAGTTAAAAAGTGGAAAAAACTGGAAGATTTATTATTTTATGTGCATCAACATTGCGCAGAATATGAAGAATTGAAGGTTAATCTACCTTTTGGCTTAAATTTAATTTCTAAAAAAGGTAACAACTATGGTTAAGAAAAAATTAGCAACAGCATTGATGCTTTCTTCTTTTGCCACTCTTGCCGTTGCCTCTGACTTTGCAAATGACCTTTTGCAAGGAGATGAACGCTCGGCTTGTGAAGCAATTTTATGTTTATCTTCAAATACAAGGCCTAATGAATGCGCCCCGTCCATTCATAGATATTTTTCAATTAAACATAAAAAATTGGGGGATACCTTGCGGGCAAGAAGAGACTTTTTAAATATGTGTCCCGCCAAAAATGAGCAAGGGATGCCTGAACTGATTGATGCCATCGCTAACGGCGCAGGCCGTTGTGATGCGAAAGAATTAAACCGCATGATGCGTTATTCAAGGTTTGAGAAGGTATGCGAACAAAAAAACAAATATCGCTTTGGCCGACAATATACGTTTGATGAAAATTGCCAGATGGTTAAAAAGTTTTACGTCAGACCTGATAAACCGCAATATTGCAAATCATATCACGACCACGGGTGGACAAACGTTAGCGATAGTGTTCGTTATGTTGGGGAAGAAAAGAATGGCGGACGATGGGTTGATGTTCGTCAATAAAAATTATTAACAGGGGTTTAAAAATGGTTGTTGATTATGACCATCTGCTACAACAATGTACAAATGGGGTTCATCCTGTAATTATGCACGGCATAATCAGTCAGGAATCTAGTTTTAACCCTTTTGCCATTGGTGTAGTTAATGGCAGTCTTTCTAGGCAGCCTAGAACATTTTCTGAAGGAGTTGCGGCTATTCGTTCGTTACAAGCCCGTGGTATGAATTTTTCAGTTGGGCTGGCACAAGTGAATAAGCAGCATTTCAAGCGTTTTAATTTTACTGCTGAAACCATTTTTGAACCCTGTGCTAATGTGAAAGCAGGGGCGATGATTTACAAAGATTGTTATGCTGCTGCTGAACGTCGTTTTGGTAAAACTCAACACGCCATAGGTGCGGCTCTTAGTTGCTATTACAGTGGTAATTTCCAAACAGGATTTAAGCGGTATGGAAATGATAAACTGCCATATGTAACGGCTGTATCTCAACGCATGATGACCTATAATAATCGCCCCTCAAAAATTGGCGAAGGTATATATCACGCCAAAGCTGTGTTTAAAACAGGGGAAAATCCTATCTTAACCATACGCCGACAACAGGCTAATACGCAATTAGGGGATTCCGCGCCCGTTGCATTGGCTCAAGTGCAAGAAACCGAATCAGCACCAAAAGCCGCCCCATTTGTTACAGGTAGTCGCCATATTGTACAAAATCAATTGGCAATGAATGAAACAAATAATAAGCAAGAACCACGGAAAAGCACCCTGCTCTTCTAATTTTTAATTAACCATGAAGGAATTTTTTATGAAAATTATGTCTAAAAACACCGTTGCTTTTGCTTTGACTTTAGCCGCAATGTCTTCTCCAGCTTTGGCGGCTGATTTGTCTTCTGTGAATAGTTTTTTAGGTAACATCGAAACCATGTTGAAAGGCGTAGCAGTTGCAGTTGTAACAATCGCCTTTATGGTTGCGGGCTATAAAGTTGTATTTGGCGGCTCGACTGTTCGAGAAGTTGTACCGATTGTAATCGGGGGTTTGATTATCGGTGCGGCAGGATACTTTGCCAGCTTGATTGTTAAGTAACTTCAGAAAGGGGGCTATATGAACGAAGACCGCTTGAGAACCGAAACCGTTTACAAAGGTTGCACAAGGCCAGCGATGCTGTTTGGTGTACCCATTACTGCCTTTGTGTTGTGCGTTGGCGGCTCTGCCATGCTGTTATTCGTTTTACTTAGCCCCCCTTGGGCTTTGTTAAGCGGTTTGGTTTGGTATGTAATGCGTTTGATGTGCAAGGAAGACGACCAACGGTTTACCCAGCTTGGCGTAAGTTTTTTAACAAAAATGCGTAATCCCAACTCTAAAATATGGGGGGTTTCTACGTTCCAGCCTGTTCAATACAGGGAGAAAAAGAAAAAATGAATTTAAATATTGATAGCCTGAACCAATTTTTAGGCCGTGAAAAAAACTTGAATGAACATATCCCATTTGTCGGCCTGCACGATAATTGTTTAATTACAAAAAATGGGGAGTTAGTTCGCACTTACCATATCAGCGGGCGTTTTTTTGAAACAACGGATGTGGTTGATTTAAACCACCGAAACGCACAACTGAATTCATTTTTGCGAAGTATTACTTCCTCTCAAGTGGCCGTATATGTCCACCGTGTCCGCAGTAACGACAATGAAGAAATGACAGCAGACTACGGAAACGAATTCTGTAATGATTTTGCCGAAAAATATATGCGTTTGGTTGCAAACCGTAACTTGCAGCGCACAGACCTTTATCTTTCTGTCGTTTACCGTCCTTTTGTGAATAAAGCACAAAAGGCCGTTCAAAAGGCTGGCCGCCGTACAATCGAAGAAATTAAGCAAGACCGCCTCAATTCAATGGAAAAAATGGCAGAATTATCAAATAAAATTGAAAATTCTTTGCGCCGTTATTATCCGCGCTTGCTCCAAAGTTATGAAAAAAATGGCATTGAATACAATGAGCAATTAAGTTTTATGAACTTTCTGCTTACCTTTCAATGGCAACCTATCCGCGTGTTAAAAAACCATCGCGGCGTTCCTGCTTTGGTTTATTCCTATTTGGGAAATGCCCGCATTCAGGCAGGGCAACAAATGCTTGAAGTGAATACACCAACATCACAAAAATTTGCCCAAGTAATCGAACTGAAAGAGTACAACTCTTACACACAAATGGGTATGTTGGACGAACTTTTATATCCTTCCGACACCATGCCCTATTGTTTTATTGAAACGCAGTCTTACGCCTTCAAATCTCGGTTTGATGCGAAAAAATACCTGACAACACAAAAGAATCAACTGAAATCCTCTGAAGATGGCGCAGTCGCGCAATTAGAAGAAATGGATGAAGCCATTAACGACTTGATGGACGGCAAATTTTCGGTCGGGGAATATCATTATTCTCTGTTGGTTATTGGCGATACTTCGGAAGATTGCCGTTATTTCACACAATCCGCCTCTGCACAAATTCAAGACTTGGGCTTCTTGCCTTTCGTAAGTACGGCGGCCAACACAGGGGCTTATTTTGCCCAACTGCCGACAAATTTCAAATATCGCCCGCGCGTTGCTAACCTTACTTCAGGCAACTTCTCAATGCTCGCGCCGCTTAACAATTTCCCAAGCGGGAAAAAACACGGCAATCCGTGGGGAGATGCGGTCTTACCACTCCTTACGCCCAGCAATCAGGCTGTTTACTTCAACTTCCATGATTCGCCTGCCAACACCGATAACTACAATGATAAATTGCTGGCTAATACAATGGTTATTGGTAAATCGGGTTCAGGTAAAACAGTATTTTTAACTGCCCTGACCGCATTTATGCAAAAGTACCGCTACGATATTAACGGGAAACCTGTTGATTTTAACTGCATTTATTTCGACAAGGATAAAGGTGCTGAAATTGCCATTCAAGCAATGGGGGGTGGTTATTTATCACTTGAAAGCGGTCAACCGACGGGCTTTAATCCCTTCCAACTGGAAAACACCGAAAGTAATCGTATTTTCTTGAATAAGCTGGTTTGTCTTCTGTTGGAACAGACAAACGAAAAAGTTACGGTTTCCGACCAAGCTAAAGTTCAGTTAGGCATTGAAACCGTTATGAGAATGCCTAGAGAAATGCGCCGCCTATCAACGGTTTTACAGAATATTACCGAAGGTGCAAGCAAAGAAGAACGTGAAAACTCAATTCATAAACGGCTTGCTCAATGGGTAGATGATGGCATTTATGCTTGGGTTTTTGACGAAAACGATGAAGACCTTTTAGACTTCGGCAAATATTCTATTTTTGGCATTGACGGTACTTCATTCCTTGATGATAAAACTGCCCGCGCCCCTATCGCAATGTACTTGCTTTACCGCATGGAAGAACTTGTAGATGGCCGCCGTTTTTATTATGTGATGGATGAATTTTGGAAGTGGCTTGAAGACGACGTATTTTCAGAATTCTGTAAAGACAAACAGCTTACAATTCGTAAGCTGAACGGTTTTGGCCTGTTCGCCACACAACAGCCTGATATTATATTGAATAACCAAAATGCTTCAGCCTTACTCGGTCAAACGGCAACACTGATTTTGATGCCAAACCCCACCGCCGACAGAAAACAATATATGGAAGGCTACAAACTTAATGAAGCTGAATATGAAATTGTCAGAACTTTAAATGAAGACAGTCGAATGTTTTTAGTAAAACAAACAGGCGTTGATGATAAAGGCGATATGAGAAGTTATGTTGCTTCGTTAGATTTATCAGACCCTGAATTTAAAAACACTATTCGTGTACTTTCAGGAAGTGCCGAAAAAGTGCCTTTGTGTCGTAAGGCAATTGCCGAAATGGGGCAAAACCCTATTAACTGGCTGCCCCGATACTTTGAGTTGCTGGATTCAGGCCACAAAATGGCTGCTGTCTAGCATTCGCAATCTCTTATTTTACTTTGGAATTGGAGCATATACATGAAAATGAAATTTGCAAAAAAAGCCGTAGTCGCTGTACTGACTGCATCACTGGCTTTTTCTTCTGTAACTAGTCAAGCAAGCGGCATTCCTGTTGTTGATGGTGCGGCAGCAGCTCAACGGGCGCAAAACTTCCTTCAAGAAATGGGTGAAATGGCCAAGCAGCTAGCAGAAATGCAAGCGCAATTAGAACAAGCTAAAAAGCAATATCAGGCTTTGACTGGTTCTCGTAACTTAGGCGACATCCTGAACAACCCTGCCATTCGCTCTGCTTTGCCCGCAGATTGGCAAAAGGTTTACGATAACATCCAGCGTGGCGGCTATAAAGGTCTAGACGGTACTGCCGCCGCCATTGCTGACGCTGCTGGCTTAATGAATCGCTGTAAACGTTTGAAAAATGAACAGTCAAAACAAAGCTGTGAATCACAAGCAGTTCAATCAGCACAAGTTAAGTCTGACTTAAAAAAAGCCTTTGATGCGGCCGAAATACGGTTAAAACAAATTGAAGGCTTAATGGGGCAAATTAACAGCGCAACTGACCCGAAAGCGATTGCTGATTTACAAGCCCGTATTCAGTCTGAACAGGCTAAAATTCAAAATGAACAAACCCGTATTCAGATGTATAAAATGATGCAGGAAGAGAATCAAAAAATCTTGGCACAACAACGTTCGGAAGCACGTGTTCAGGCAGCACAAAATTATTCGAATAAGTTTATTATTCCTAAATAAAGGTTTAAAAATATGAAAAATATTTTTCTAATCTCAATGGCAGCTTTTGTCTTTTGCGGTTGTTCTTTAGAGGAATCACAAGAACCACAAAAAAAACAAACCGCAAAAGAAAGACGAAAAGAAGCGACAAAAAATTATGAAAATAAATTTCTTCTTCCTGAAGAGAAAAAATAATTTTCAGCAAATAACACGCACCTAAAAAGGTGCGTGTGGGAGGTTTAATTATGATTTTTTCTCATATTGGTCAGGCTTGGGAAAGCGCAGCTACAAGTTTAGTTAGTGGTTCAATTGCCAACATTATTTCAGCTATTACCCCTGTAATTACTACTGGAATAGCAATATATTTCATGATTACTGGCTATATGGTATTAGCTGGCCGCATACAAGAACCTATCGGTGATGTGTTGATAAAAGCAACAAAATTGATTATTGTTGCAACAATATTTACGCAAGCAGGGTCATTAGCAGTGAATGGGGTAAATGGCATCGAAAGTATGTTTACAAGCGCAATAACTGGCGGTAAAAGTTCAGTATATGCCATTCTTGACGACAATCTAAATGCTGGTGCTGACGCAGTTAATCAACTATACATAGCACTAGAAAACCTTGAAGGCGAGGGAATGCTTGATATGCCACCTATTGCCTCTTTAGTAGCCCTTTTGCTGACAATGGTAATTACAGCTATCTCTACAATCTTAATAACAGTGTTGGCCGCCGCTATTTATATAATGACTAAAACAGCACTAGCTGTTGTTTTAGCTTTATCGCCATTTTTTATTGCTGGCCTATTTTTTCCTGTTACTGCCCGTTGGTTTGATTCTTGGTTAAGCCAAGCAATAAACTATGCTGTAACTGGTGCGATTATTGTTTTCTTTTCAACTTTGGCTTTCTTGAATTTTGGTGCTGTTGTTAATGCTATCGTTACAGAAGTGAACAACGATGTTTATTTCCCATCTGCATTGATAATACAGCTAGTAATTTATGCTGTTGTTAGCTTTTTTGCCATGAAACAAGCTCCAAGTATTGCAAGTGGATTAGCTGGCGGTATTGGCGTATCAGGGGTTTCTTTGGTGGGTATGGCAGTAGCCGCGAAACAAGCAGCATTGTATGGATTCAAATCAGCAAAAATTGGCGGCCATGCAGCAACAGGTGGTATGTTTACCCGTACAACGAAGAGAGACCACAATACGGGACGTAACGTTTCCAGTAGTCGATTTGCACATTTAAGAGAGGGGCGAACCATGTTAAATAGTAACTATCGTCAAGCAATGATAGGCAGGATGAAAAACGGGTGGTCGTCAAACAATCCACGAAATTCAATAAAAAGAAAATAGCAGTATAAAATAAATAGCTATTTACTTAATCTGATTTTTGTTTTAATATTGCAAAATGAAAGTTTTGCAATATTTTTTATTGGAGATAAAACATGAAAAAAGCCTTAACTACTGCAATTATTGTTATTTTTTCCGTAAGTGCGTGTTCAGCACCGAAGCCGCCGAAAGTTGATGGTTCTAATCGAGTACCAGTAAATACACAACCAATCAACATCAATAACACAACCGTTTTATAAGGAAATTTTATATGTTTGGGAAAAAGAATAAAGCTGAAAAACAACAGCAAGAACAAAATATTGAGGAAGTCAGCGTTTTAGACTGGGAGTCTAACACAATTGACCTTGTTCAAAAATCCGAACGCCGCGCTTGGCAGGTTGCAAAAATGTCGGCGGTTGGATTTATCTTATCTGTTGTTTCTATCGGCTTATTGATGCCTTTAAAAGAGACAAGACCTTATGTTATACGGGTTGATAAAACAACTGGCGGTATTGATTTAGTTACATCAGTTCGCGGGAAAGACGTTACAAACGACGAAGTTCAGGATAAATATTTCGTAAATCAACTTGTAATAAATCGTGAAGGGTACGATTGGCACACACTCAAAAACAGTTACCTGATAACCCGTGAACTTTCATCTGACGATGTGTTTAAACCGTTTGAAGCCCTCTATCAAAGTAAAAATGCTCCCAATAATGTATATGGCGACAAATATGCAATAAAAGTTGAAGTTATTTCAATCACAATCCAAGATGGGGATACTGCTGTTGTTCGCTTTGCCAAAGTAAAAACCGATACGGAATCAAACCATGAAATTGAACGTACAAACTGGGTGGCCACTATCGGTTTTAAATACAGTCCCGAAATTTTGGCAACCGAAAATCAACGTTTAATTAATCCATTTGGCTTTACTGCGGTTTCATATCAAGTAGTCCCTGAAATTAACTCAATTCCAACATCAGGAAAGTAAAATGAAAAATAAATATCTCGCGCTAACCGCCCTACTCTTTTCTGTTGGATTGGCCGCGCCCGCTTTTGCACTTGACACTCCCCATTATTCGCGCAACGACCGCAGAATTCAGATGACCCCTTACAATGTCGATGATATTGTTCTCGTGAAGGCTTCTGTCGGGCGGGCTGCACATATTGTTTTGTCTCCATCCGAAAAAATTCTTGATATGGCTTCGGGGAACTCCGAAGCATGGGAATTTAAAGATGTTGGCAATAACATTTACATGAAACCACGTTTAGACAATGCAGATACTAATTTGATTGTAACAACAGATAAACGTGTTTATAGCTTTGAATTGCGTGTAGTAAAAACAAATGCCGCGCCAACATACCGACTTACTTTCTCTTATCCCGAAGAAGTCGCGCGTAATCGAGACCGCCAACGCCAACGCAACTACGTTGCCTCTGCTTTTGCTGCTACGCCAACTATTGCAAACAGTAATTACACTATGCAACAAGGCAAAGGTTCTAATGATATAAAACCTCAAGCGGCATTTGATGACGGCACATTTACTTATATTCGTTTCGCTCGCGGAAAAGAAATGCCTGTTGTTTTTAAAGTAGCGGACAATGGCGAAGAAGAAATTATCAATAGCAGCGTAAAAGGCGATTTTCTAGTTCTTCACGGTGTTTATAAAACCATGATGATTCGCGGCAATTCTACTGTAATCGGCTTATATAATGAAAGTTATAAAGGCGGTAGTATTGGTACAGCAACTGGCACAAAATCCGAGAATGTTGAACGTGAAATAGTTGGAGGCAAATAAGATGGAAAAATCAAATAAAGACCCGAAAGATTTTACTAACCCCGATGAATCAGGGTTAGGTTTTAACCCGCAAGAACAAATGCCTCAAGTGGCTAATCAAGGTCGCTCAAACAACAGTACAAAAAAAGGCTTGATTTCCTTATTTTTCTTTGGTGCTGTTTTATTTATGGGTTTTCTTGGTTTTCGTTCTTTGGTTTCAAATTCAACAGAAAAAGCAGAAGAAGAAGCTAACGCCATTAAACGTGCGCCCACTACCGTTCCTGCTTTTACCAAAACTGAAGAAGAAGCCCCTGCCCCACCGCCTGATGCAATGGCTTCTATGGCCTCTATGCCAGTCGTAGCAACCGCTTCAGAACCCATGCCTATGCCCATGCCTACGGAACCTCCCCCTGTAATGGTTGATGAAGGCGAAAGAAAACCTACGCCGCATGAAATTCGCTTGCGCTCCCCGTTGATGGTGGGTAGTAACGCCAGTAATTTAACTGGCTCTTCGGGTAATGGTTCTCCAATGAATATCCCAAATCAAGAAAGCAGTGAGGACACCGGCCTTCTTGGGGCATCCCGTAGTAGTAACAACGGTAATCAAACAGCATTAAGCAACAATTTTACTGCAACAGCAACCCCATCAGCTTCTGCTGGCCTCTTGAAAAACCGTGATATGTTGCTTGCCAAAGGAACTGTTGCACCTTGCAATTTGGCAACCAAATTTGAAACACAAATTGCTGGGCAAACGGCCTGTGTAATCCCTGACGACATTTACAGCGAAAATGGGAACGTCGTATTACTTGACCGTGGAACAGTTGTTGAGGGCGAATACCAAAAAGTAGCGGAAGTTGGTCGAACCCGTATTTTTGTTCTGTGGACACGCGCAAGAACGCCAAATGGGGTAGTAATTAACCTTGATTCAGCGGCTTCAGACAAATTAGGCGGGGCAGGGATGAACGGTTATGTAAACAATCACTGGTTTAAACGCTTCGGTAATGCCGTTATGTTCAGTTTGATTCAGGACGGCGTTTCAACAGGTTTTAATCGACTGGAAAAATCGCAAACTGCACAAACGGTAATCTACGAAAACAGCCAAGATGCTACAACCAAAATCGTTGAAGAAATTATTAAATCTACTGCAAATCTTCCGCCGACTATTTACCGAAATCAGGGCGATAAAGTAGGTATTTACATTTCCCGCGATTTGGACTTCAGTTCAGTTTACCAACTCAAAAGCCGCGCCTATCATTAAAACGGCTTGATTAACCTTTAAAGCCGTCTGTTTAGACGGCTTTTGTACAACAGGAAAAAAAAATGGAAGAAGTTTTAAGCCAAACCGAACATAAAGAATACGATAAAGAAATAGCAAAGCGACGAGAGGCCAATGCTAGAAAAGCAACAAGCCTGCTATTTCATTTGCAACCATTAAATAAATTCTTATATGAAGATGATTCGATTACAGAAATAGCAATTAACCGACCGAATGAAATTTATACTGAGCGTAACGGGGAATGGGTTAGGCATGAAAGTGAAATTTTAGATTTCCATTTATGCCGCTCTATCGGCGTTGCTGCTGCTAAATTTACAGATAATGAGTTTTCCGATGTTATCCCGATTCTTTCGGCAGTATTACCCAAAAAAGAACGGGTTCAGTTTGTAATGCCGCCTGCTTGTGAAGATGGCACGATTTCAATCACAATCCGTAAACCTTCTAAAAATATCTTTACATTGGATGAATACCGTTCGAGCGGTTTCTTTAATCGCGTTTTACCGAAAAATGACGGGTTAAACGAACAAGATAAAGAACTTAAATCTTTACTTGAACAAAAGCGGTTTGAAGAATTTCTTGTCAAAGCAGTTAAGTACGAAAAAAATATTGTAGTAGCTGGGGCAACAGGTTCGGGCAAAACTACGTTCATGAAAACTTTAATGCAAGAGATACCGACACATGAACGGATTATCACAATAGAAGACGTGGCAGAACTATTTTTACCAAACCACCCTAATCACGTCCATTTGTTTTATCCATCTGAATCACAGGAAGTTGTTTCGCCCGCCATCTTGTTAAAAAGCTGCCTGCGGATGAAACCCGACCGTATTTTACTTGCCGAACTTCGCGGCGCGGAAACATGGGATTACATACAAATCTGTGCTTCAGGGCATGGCGGGTCAATTACTTCTCTTCATGCGGGAAATGTGAATGAAGTATTTGAACGTTTAACTGGTATGTACAGAAGCAATCCAAAAGGTCAAAATGTTTCGGATGATGTAATTATGCGAAGCCTACATATGACAATTGATGTGGTAGTTCACATGGATAACCAACATGGATTAGGACGCGGAATTACACAAATATGGTTTGAACCTGAACTGAAATTACGAACCGAACAAACGAAATAGAAAGCATTTAATCATGAGTGAAAACAATCAAAAAGCAGTAGCTAAAATAGTTTTTGTTCTGTTGGCTATTGTCGTTATGGCAACTCTAATTCTTTGGTCGGCCTCTGCTATTTTTATGGCATGGAACGGTGCGCCGATAGAGAAAGCCACCCCTACTATGATTTTAAAATATTGGGAAATTTACGGCCAAAACAAACAATATAAAACTTCATTTTTAGTTTCGTTCGGAGTGCCTTTTGCAATTTTTATTATCCTCCCGCTAATATTATGGCTAATGCACTCCGAACGCCGTTCTTTGCATGGCGATGCTCAATGGGCAAAGCCATCTGACATTCGTCAAATGGGCTTATTTAAAGGCAATTCGACAAGTTTGCTTGTCGGTAAATATAAAGGGCAATGGTTGCAATATTCAGGCAATCAATTTCTAGGAATGATTGCCCCTACACGTTCGGGTAAAGGTGTAGGTATTGTTATACCTAATCTACTCAATTATTCTCATAGTGTTGTTGTTTTGGATATTAAAGGCGAAAACTTTGATTTAACTTCAGGATTCCGCAAAAAATACGGCCAAAAAGTTTTTAAATTTGCGCCTTTTGATTTTGATAAAGAAAGCGGCATATCATATACCCACCGCTATAACCCATTAAGTTATGTAAGCGATAGCCCTGCCACACAAGTTTCAGATATTATGAAACTAGCTTTCATGCTTTATCCTGACCCTTCAGGCGAAGACGCAGACGACAACTTTTTTCCAGCGCAAGCCCGCGCCTTATTCCTCGGTCTTGTCCTGTTCTTAAAAAATACCAATAACGAAGATGGTACGCCCGCCCGTTGTACAATAGGAGAAGTTTTACGTCTATCAGGCGGTAATGGTAAAAACCTGAAAGACTACATACTTGAAGATATGTTAGGCACGGCTGAAGGATACGAACCGCGCGAAGGTTTACCTAAAGCGTGCATTGATAAACTGTCTGCTTTTGCCAACCAATCGGACAATACCCGAAGCAGTATCTTAGGCACATTTACAAGCCCGCTCGATTTATGGTTAAACAGCACCATTGACAACGCTACTTCAGGCGATGATTTCGACCTTCGCAAAGTTCGGAAAGAGAAAATGACAATCTACGTTGTTATTCCACCTGACCGTCTTTCAGAAGCCCGCGTTTTAATCAATATGCTGTATTCCCAACTTCTCGCCGAAAACCTGAATCAGCTCCCCTCGCAAAATAAATCACTCAAATATCAATGCCTGTTATTGATGGACGAATTTACCGCCGCTGGGCCGATACCCGTTATTCAAAAGGGGGCGGCTTATATTGCTGGTTACAATATGCGTTTGCTGATTATCAACCAAAACACTTCGCAACTCGTAGAGAATTACGGTAAAGCTGGGGCTGATACATTGCTAGGTAATATCGAATTACTGGTAATGTATGCGCCCTCGCCAAAGCCATTAACGGATGCGGAAGAATATTCAAAATTGTTAGGCTACCAAACTGTTAAGGCAAAATCTAAAAGCCGCCAACAGAACGGCAACCACCGTTCGGAATCCGAATCAGACCAACGCCGCGCCTTAATGTTGCCTCAAGAACTTTTGCAAATGCCTGAAACAGACGAAATTCTTGTTAAACGTGGAAAAAAACCGATTTATTGCAGCAAAATCATCTATCATGAAGACCCTGCTTTTAATGGGAAAATCCTTGAACCTTCTGCCGTTCCTAGCTGGAATATCAATAAGTTCATTACTGAATTTGAAAGCACCCGATACATCAGCCGCGCCCCATCAGAAGAAAACACTATTGAGCCATTTGAAGCCTCGGCGGTATCTTTTGACAAGACCATCAATAAAGTTGATTTGATGGATAGCAAAACGGTTGCAAGTGCTGATTTTTTCAGTCATCACTTGTTTGATTTGGTATTTGACCCAGAGGACAATGAGGCGGATATTATAGCCAAAATTGATGCCCAAGCCGCCGCAAACGGAGCGGATATTGACAAAATAAAACAAATAGAAGAAGCTGAATATCAAGAGAAAATCAAAGCTGAAATGTCAGATATTGACAACCCCGCTTCCGATGAAGTTCCTGATTCTTATTCTGTTGATGAAATAGATTTAGACGATATTCCGCCTATTGGCGAAAACGAAGAAGATAATTCAATATCGCCAGCAGATGAAAACGACGATTTAGACCCTGAAGAAGAAAGCAACAACTATTAACCTGAACCAGTAGGAGAATTAAATTATGGATGATTACGAAAAAGCCCGCGATGCCCTAAACTATATTGACCCGAATCTTCCCCGTTCTGACTGGGTTAAAATTGGCACGGCATTGAAAAATCATTTTGGCGAAGATGGTAAACAACTATTCCAAGAGTTTTCCGAACGCGGGGAAGGATACAAAAAACAATCTTTTGAACACACTTGGAAGAGTTTAGACCCTACCCGCTCCAGTATTGGAACGCTGTTTTACCAAGCAAAACAGTATGGCTACCAACAGCCACGAAATGAACGCCCTATTACTTCGGTTGAAACTGAAACTGCTAAAGCAGAACGAGAAGCAAAAAGGGCTGAAGAAGCCCGCTTTGCCGCAGAAGAACGGGCAAAAAAAGTTGAGCAGGCGCGAAAATATGTATCTATCAGTAAAGATGCAGACTTCACGCATCCTTACTTACAGAAAAAAGGTATTGATACCCCCGAAGGCATCGCGGGCTTGAAACACTACAAAACACAGAATAACCACATTCTTTATATCCCGATTCAAGATAAAGACGGAAATGTTCAAGGCGTTCAGCGGATATTTCCAGACGGAAATAAGGGCATAGTTGGAAACAAGGTGGGCGGATTCTTTGTTATGGGAGACCTTTCAGAAGCCCGTGAAAAAGGCGTGATTTTAGCCGAAGGTTACGCCACTGCCTATGCTCTACATAAAAATTCAGACCATACGCCCGTTATTGTTGGTTTTGATGCCCACAACATCATAAACGTAGCAAAAATTCTGAAAGATAAGCTGCCTGAAGATACAAAACTAATTGTTGCCGCAGACAATGATATTCATCTTGAAAAAGCAGGGAAAACTAACGAAGGTATAGCAGGGGCAAAACAGGCGGTAGCTGCTTTCGGCCAAAATGCAACCATGATTTACCCAACCTTCCCGCCTGAAGTAATTAGCGGAAAAATGTCTGACTTTGACGATTATCAACGCCATGTGAACGCGGAAGGCATCAAACAAGCAATTAGCCAGGCCAAAGCAAAATTAGGTTTATCTACCGAGATGAACAAAGAACAAGGAATTAACCCGATGGAAAATCAACCTGAAAACACTTCAGCCGCTAGTGAACAGCAAATCCCTACTGAAGCCCCCTCCCCTCTTCCTGTTGATGAAAAGCCGCCTATTTCATTAGAACGCACAAAAGAGGAAGAAGCCGTACCCGACCTGCCCCCGCCAATGTCTGATGCTGAAATTATGGCAAGTATGGGGCAAAGTCCCGATTATGAACAAGATTACTTTCAACCTGATACCTATAACAGCATAGAACTTGGTAAAGCTGAAGAACAGGCTGTCGAACAACAAAAATCGGCAGTTGAAAACGGCCAACAGAAAGAAGCTGAATCTGCCGCGCAAGACTATCGGCGCGATGCAATAGAACAGGCCATTCATGACACAGATATTCAGGAGCAAATCCAGCACGGGGAAGCCCCTGACAGCATGAAGGATAAAGCAGACAAAGCGTTTGCTATTGCAAATGACACTGAATTGCAGAGAAGTCAAGCTGACTATGAAGAAAGCATGAGACGGCAGAATGCTGAACAGGCTCAAACAGCAACACCACCTGAAAGCAAACCTCAAAATCAGCCGCAACTTGAATTTCGTATCCCTGACAGCGTGGCCGCTCAATACCGCACAAATGGCAACGAAAAATATATGCTCGACCCGCGCACCGATAAACTTGCCATTGACGCACGTTCAGAAAACATCCTGAAAACACGAAATAACGACAAAAAAACCATCAAAAATATGCTTGCCATTGCTGAAACAAACGGCTGGCAGAATATCAAGGTTAAAGGTTCGCCTGAATTCAAGAAAGAAATTTGGTTACAAGCCAGTTTGAAGGGTTTAGAAGTTCAGGGGTACAAACCTTCGGAACAAGATAAAAAACTGCTAGAAACTCGAAAAGCACAATTAGAACGGGGCATCAACAGTATTAGTAAAGAAAACAATCCAAGCCAACAAGTACGGCAAACAAGCGGGAAATTGATGGGCTATGGCGTTGGGGTACACCCAAATAACAAAGAAGGGAAAAATACTTACTATGTAGATATTCAAAAATCCAACGGCCAAACGGAACGACTTTATGGGCATGGTTTGCGTGATGCCATTATTCAGAGTAAAGCGGAACGTGGCGATAATATTACCCTGACAAAGACAGGACATAATGGCAAAAATAATACTTGGCAGGCTGATGTTTCAAAGCAGAAAACGGCCAGTCAAAAGCTGATTGATGCTGCTCGCACTTCAGGCAGCCCTGAAGCGTTAAAAATGGCACAACAGGCATTTGCCCGCGACCACTTGGCCAAACGCGCAGAACAGGCTATTAAAGCCGACAGAGAAGCACGCCGAAATGTTGAACAAGAAGTGAAGCTACCGCAAAAGCAAAAAGAAAAATCGGCCGATATTGAAATGACCCGTTAATCAGACTTTGATAAGCAACCCGCATAAGATTTGTGTTTTATGTGGGTTGCTTTTTTCTATGTACAATAAAAGCCAAACATATTGACCTAGACAATAAAAGCCTGTAATATTGCATTTATTGTCCTACCAAACAAGGGGGACAATAAAGCATACTTAGATTGACCTATATTTAGAAGGAAAACATATGAAACACAAAATTGAAGTTACTTCAGCTACGTTTTCTAAATTGTTAAACCTGACTTTCGGTTATGATTTTACGCATGGCGGAAAACCTTACAGAAAAGGACATAACAAAGATGGTGGCGTTGAGGCTATCCGCTTAGAGAAAAGGGGCGGTAAAATCCACCCAAATGAAATAAATAACATATATTTATTTTGCAAAAAAGAAAATTGAGGTGGCTATATGAAAATTCTTTTTTTAAAGAGAACAATTTGTCCAGAACAACCTATTAACTGGAAAGGAGAACATTTACTTGAATGTACACATTCATTTAATAGACGGTCTAAAAAATATTATTTGATGTATTGTGATGTTTTAAAAAAAATGCCTAACGCACGTTTAAAAATTCGCGTATATGGGAGATTGTATAATTCAATTCAAGGGGAGCGCATTCGTTATGTTGATGCTGACCAAGTGTGTTCAGCAGATGAATGGAATATAAGCAAAAATGAAGGAAAGGCATACAATGAATAATATCGAAGAAAATGAGTATTGAAGAATTGAATGCCTATCGCGTTGTTAAAAATCTAGCCAAACCAACTTTTATTGAGATTTTATAATTCTAAAGGAAAAAACAATGGTAGTTTTGTTAAATCTGTTTTTTGATGATTATGGATTGCCTTCTATTGGGTTGTGGATATTCTGTTTTCTTGCGGCGGCTGTTTCTGGGATTTTTTTCATGCTCTCCCTCTGGAATGATGAAGTAAAACGATTACCCAAATTTATTTCCGGTATCTTGGCGGCTATGTTCTGTTGTCTAATTGTCTCGTTCTTATCAATAAATTCCTTTGAAACCATTCCCGCAAGCGGAACGCAAATTCAAAAGGCCAATTTGAAAAGATGTACTGCCTTCAAACCCGTAAATCTTGGAAATATCTGGGATATTATGAAGGATTGCCGAGACTATGACCAGGAACGGAAATTTAAGGAAAAAATTGAATCATTGGGCAAGTAAAACTATTTTAAATTTGAAAGGATATGAATAATGTTTCCAACGTTTCTTACCGTTTTCTATTTGGTAATTATGTTTGCGATTGCGCCAATCTGTTTTTTTTTCGCATGGAATCACAAAAAATTTAAATTTAAGACTATTGAAATTTTGATTTTAGTTTTGATTGGTACAGTTGCTTTTTCTGCCTTTCTCATTCTGTTGAGATTGGAATCCATACTAATTTATTTGAAAACTATTCAGGAATTTGGAGTAGGAAAATGACGGCTGAAGCTACTACGAATAAAAATATAAAATTAACTAGACAGGAAAAAAGAGTCTTAAATGACTTGGGGTATTACACTTGTTTTGGTTTAAATTATCCAATCGAAAAAATGCGCAAAATAATTAAACTATGGATTCTTGTATTTATAGCGAGCTTGCCCCTGTTGTCTGTGCATATATTGATACCCTTTCTATATTTTTTCTCAATGGTTCTTGTGCTTTACATTGGCGACAAAAAAAAATATTTTAATTCCCCCGACATTACATACCGCAATAGATATATCCGCGAATATACCCTTTTGAAAAAAGAAAATCCGTCTTTGAATGTTGAGGACTTTGCCAAAGCCGTTAAAACATTTATTGCCGCTCAAGAAAAAAGAGAAGCTGAACAGGAACATTGTAAAACTAAAGAAGAAATCGAAACTATAAAAAATCAATACAGAATTTGAGATAATTTTTGTTGAATACCCTACTATTTTAAATTAAATAAGGATTTAAGGATGGAAAAAAATATGGATAAAAAAGCATATTATATAAATAGAGTAAGTGTTGCTGTATTGTTGTTATTATTTAATCTAAGTATTCCCAATAAATTAGATTTACCAATACTATATATTCCATTTTATAAAGCGTATTTTGTTGCCGCAATTGTATCTTTAATGCCTGTAATGGTTTTTAGAATAACTATATCTCGTGTTGGAATAGTTAATTCTATACTGAATTTAATGGAAACTATTATATTGTTTATAACTGTATTCAGAGTTGCTGTCTATATGAATTATATTTTGCTGGCTGATTTTATGGTATCCGACCCGAACCAGATATTATCAGTGATTTGCCCTGCGGCATCAATTACTGTAGTTCTTTCAATATATTATTTGATAGATAAGACTGTTAATATTATTGTAAACAGGATATTTTTTGGGCGTATCAAAACATACGAAAGCACAAGCATACGGCAGTAAGGCAAAGCAGGCATTGAGTAGCTTCGTTTTCGGTAAAACGGTTTCTAAGGAAAAATCAGAATGAAGTATCTTTTAATTATCTTAACAATGATTTTAGTTTTAAGTTCCATTGATAACATGGAAAAAGAAGCAGAGTTGAAGGAAATTCAAATCATCAAGGAAGCTGAAAACAGCAATGACCCTGTATTAAAACAGAAAGCTGCAAACATGAAAGCGGAAATTGCCCGTGAAGAGCAGAATAAACTTCAAAGCTGGATAAGTGAAGAGCAATCTCAAGAGTTAGCAAAAAACCTGGGGATTGAAAAAAACACATTTGAAATGCTCGTTTTCGCGGGACTTACTGTAATTTTTATTTCTGCTGCATGTTTAGCGTTCAAATTAATTTTTAAACCTTAAAAGTCGTCTAGGTAGGGATTATGAACAAAAAGACTAAAATTGCCCGCATTTATTGTCGGGTATCCACAAAAGAACAAAATTTAGACCGACAACTTAACTTAAAACACTGGGCTGAACAACGTGGTTTTTATGTTGCACACATATATGCCGAAAAACAGAGTGGCAGAACTGCAAACAGAATTCAACTCAAAGAAATGCTGAATGACCTACAAGATGGAGAAACTGTAATTACTGAAAACATCGACCGTTTAAGTCGTCTGCCCTTACATGAAGCAGAAAAGTTAATTGAACAAATGAAAAGCAAAGGGACAAAGTTGCTTTTACCAAATGTTCTAGATTTTCCTGAAATAGAAGACAAAAACAGCATGGAATATATCATATTCAATGCTATGCAGGATTTATTGTTGAAAATTCTGCTAAAGTCAGCCAGCGATGACTACGAATTACGGCAACAACGACAAAAGGAAGGCATCAGGATAGCTAAACAAAAAGGTGTTGTTCTTGGCCGAAAAATGGAACAAAAAAAAATTGATGATGTTTACATAATGAGAATTAAGAGAAACCTCTCAATAAGTGAAACCGCTCGAATACTAAATTATTCAGTAAGTAGTGTTAAACGAATTACCCGCATGATAAAAGAAGGCATTTATAAGCCTTCAAAACAGGCGGCACAAACAGCAGACCATACATAAATAAAGGCTATCTGAAAGTTTCAGATAGCCTTTATTTATTTTGTTAAATCCTCCGACTTACTCCGATTGAGACGGTCTTTTTCTTGCTTATAAACGACTTCGGCTTTAGATTGAATTTTTTGCATACCACCAACAAAATTCTTTAAATCTCTAGCAAGCTGTTTGTCCGAATCATTTCCATTTTCCAACTCCGAAATAATATTTTTATAAGCATTTTCCACCTTTATTCGGGTACTTTTTGCTTTTGAAACAGCTTTACTGTCTTTATATGCCCGCCCTGCCCTTACATTTTCTTTTTGCTCTTTGTCCAGCTTGTCCCCCTCCTGATACGCCTTGTACTGCTCCCTGTTGTGTTTCGCCATTTGGCTTAACCCTGAAGGCATAGGCTGCTTAAAATGGCCGCGAACTGCCCGCCTTGTTGCCTCTGCTTCAATACCATGTTCTCTAAGCTGTTCGGCAAAAACCTCGCGCCATCTTTGCAAATCTTCTTTCTTGGTTCTTAACCTCGTTCCATCATGACCCATAGCCTTCACGCAAACATGAATATGCGGATGCGGGGTATCATGGTGTTCAGCCATGATGAATTGATGATTTTCAGAAAATAGCTTGTAAACTGCTTCACGGGCAGCTACACCAAAAGCGGTTCTATCTGTACCCTCTGGCATTGAAAACATTATATGATAGTTTTGTTTAAACTTCGTTTTTCCATCTTCCTGAAGTAGAGAATCATCGCCCCACATAGCAGCAAGTTCTTCAGCCTTTAACCGCCCTTCAATGATTTCCCCGTTCTCGGTTTCCAGCGGCAATTCCCCATTCCTGCCGATATAGTCGGCATGTGCGGCCATTTCTTTAAATGAATGATTCCCGCCTGTTATCTTTACCATAACTTGCGGATGCTTCTTAACAATTCCGTTAAGCCTAGCTTTTAAATATTCCACACTTTTTCGGCTTTTTCCTCCACCTGATGACAAGGAAGAAAGGCGGACTTTTTTAGGGTCTTTTCCTTTTTTACCCTTATTCAGTCGTTCGGGATATAGTAGCATTTCGCCCCAAGTTTGAAATTTTTTCACGCTTAATCTTTCTTAAATTTCGTTCTTAAAGTAGCTTCATTTACAACCTTGCGACAGTAAAAAGCGTGTTTTTCAATAGCTTCAACTATCTTTTCTATATTAGCCTCATTCAACGCGCGGGCAGCTTCCATATCGCCTAAATGTATCAACTTAATAACCTGATTAAAGTTTCTGCCCATCGCATTTAATGCAGCATTCGCTTGCCTTAAAACCTCTACTTCCTTAGTCTGAAAAACAGGTTTATTCAAAAAATACGCCCTCAAAATTCCGATAATAACCGCCTGATAACTTCGATAAATGGTTACATTCATAACCGCTTCTAAAGCCTCTAATTCAGATTCTGTAAGCGTTATTTCTATCCGCTTTTTAGGTGCGTCTAACGCCATTTTTCCAACAGAAAAGGAAATGTCTTTTTCGGTTTTCTTCCCTGTCGAAAGATAATCCTTTAAAGCCAGTTTCATTAGCTCTGACGGCTTCAGATTCTCTTGCTCGCATCGGGAATAAAAAGGTGCTTCCAACCCTCCAAGCCAAACGCTAACAGTTTTACTCTTTTGTTGCATAGGTATCTTCCTTCTGTTGCTGTCCTAGCCGCGATAGCGGCAAGTACGCTGCGGTAGCAGCGACATAGCGGCGGCAGCCGCATCGAAAACCTTTAGGTTTTCCGCCTTTAGGCTATCCTGCCTTAGCTTGTTTTCAACTATACCCTATATATTCAACCATTGCAAAAGCATGAGATTTTCAGCAAAAAGGTTAAATTGACAAATTTCAGCAAAATTTCAGCAAAAAATAAGACAAGTTTCAGCAAAATTTCAGCAAAAAAAAGCCTTATTAAGCAAAATTTCAGCAAAAAAAAAGACAAATTTCAGCAAAATTTCAGCAAAATTGTATTGCACAATCCAAAAATAACTGATACTATACTTTTACCTTGATTCAAATGAAGGAAAGGCCAGATGAATGAACTTTTAGAAACCAAAAGATATAACCAATCAAAATACGCAAAGTTTCACAACGATATTTTTTCTCTGTTGGAAAAAGGATATTCAGTTCAAAAAATTTGCGACATTTTGAATAATGAAAATCCTGAAATGGATTTGAAACTAAACGGGATTTATTCATATATCCGATTACGGAAAAAAAATGGGAATGACCACATTATTGAAAATATCCCAACAGAAAAAAAATTAGGGGTTCAGATTCAAACACAACCTGAAGAATCCACAGTTCAGAAAGGGCAACCGCTGATTTCAAGCGGCAAAGCTGCAAGCGCATTTGTTGATGCTGGATTAGTTTCAGAACCAGTAACAAAAAAGAAGCAAGATGACGTATTTTAATAAAGGAAAAACACCATGATTTTAAATAATCAAATTCATTTTTCAATTCAAGGCAAGGGCGGCATTGGTAAATCTGCCGTTGCTGCTTTACTGTCGCAGTATATTAAACAACAGAATGCCGATGCGGTTGTTATTGATACAGACCCCGTAAACAGCACATTAAGCGGTTTTTCCGCTTTGAATCCTATCTATATTAAAACGATGGAAGAAAAAGACGGGGAAATTATTATTAACCCTGAAAAATTCGATTTGTTGATTCAGAAACTTTCTGAAAATGAAAGTCCTGCTATTTTGGATGTTGGCGCAAGCAACTATGTTACGATGAAAAACTATCTGCTTTCTAACGGCATTTTCGATATTTTGGCCGAAGAAGGAAAAGAATTGTATTTTCATGTTCCGATTGCTGGCGGACAGGCGTTTATTCCTTGCATTCAAGAACTGGCGGAAATTGCAAAATTTCCAAACGCAAAAATTGTAATTTGGGCTAATTATTTCTTCGGCGATTTATCAAATGAAGACGGTAAGGATTACACCGAAAGTAAACCGTTCAAAGATGCGAAAAAATCCATTGTCGGCATTGTTACGCTGGAAAAAAAAGCTATGCACAGCAAAGATTTGAATAACCTGTTTTCAGACAATTTAACCTTTGATGAAGCTGCTTTAATTTCAGACAACCCCACCCGCTACGGCATTGTGAACAAATCCCGCCTGAAGACAGTCAAGGCCGCGATTTGGCAGCAACTGGACAACATTTTTTCTTCTGTTGAATAATTGAAAAGGCAGGGCGGTTTTCCGTCCTGCCATAAAGGAACGTTATGGATACCACCGAAAACGAAGACGAAAAAGTTAAATTACCCGAATTGAATGATTTTATTGGCCATGAAATCGTTAAAAAGGTTCTGTTGGCCGTGCATGAACAGGCGGGCTTTACGCTTGATAAAACCGACCCGATTATAGCGGCGGCATTGATACAATCGGGCGTGAATTTGGAACTGCTTCGCCAACAGGAAAAAATCAATGAGGCTTTGCTAGTTGAGATGGATATTAAAATCGACGAAATGAAGCAGATGTTCAATCAATTTGAACGAATGGCCGAAAAAATCCAAAAACTACAAGACAATAGCGAAAGCTATTTGGCCGCCGCAAAACGGGTAATCATCGAACGGGCAGAAGCCGAAGGCCGCCCGATTGAAGGCAAGCGTAAAGGTATCTTCGGATTTTTCTCAAAGTAAAGGAATCATTATGGTTGATGCTCAAAATGAAATGCTGTTGAAAGATTTTATTGAATCGAATTGGTCTGCTTGGCTGACCCATTGCCGCGAAAACGGCATATCGGAGCAGGAAGCAGAAAAAATCTGCAATGATTTAACCAGCTAAAGAACCGCCGCAAGGCGGTTTTTTCATGCCTGATTGCTTTGGATTGTGCAATCCA
>ERZ772909.232-NODE-232-length-37523-cov-52.796173_pt1 | contig 37523 bp, 37 predicted proteins | sample MGYA00511137_ERZ772909 | MGnify/ENA primary metagenome ERZ772909 (study PRJEB29015, sample SAMEA2738095) | human oral metagenome | biome: human oral; feature: human-associated habitat; material: saliva | place: China | collected 2270 ... | reverse complement strand
GTAAGAAGCGTTCCAGGAACAGTAAGCTCCAACCGCAGGCTCCCCTGAAAACCCCGGTAGCTAGGGCTTCGTTGAAGTACCCCGGTCGTGATAGGACAAAGAACGTTCCTACGCCAAAAAGGAAGAGTCACCCCCGGAATATTAAGGGGGGTGATTCTTCCTACTAGCCCCGCTAGGGCACAAGCGAAATGCTTGGAAGCCACGGTACTAGCGGACTGTAACACTTGTAGCGTCAATGTTACGGGGACTTCTCAAGCGGCTATCAATCAAGGTAACAAGACCTACACATGTAGGTTATGTAACCTAAATTGATACGCCAGGCGACCCGACGGTGAACCGGAATATAACCCGTGGGCGGCATATATCCGAAACCACCGCCCCAGCGTATATGTTGCGGCATGGGCGGCTGTAGCGGCGGCAAGGAACACGAACCGGCGGCGAGATAAGCTACTAGCATGTGATGCATACGACTTCGTTACCATGCTGAAACGTGAAAAACGTGCGCGTGTAGATAGCATGAAAGCCCGTAAAATAGCTGACTATATAGCAGAGATGTTCGGTAACGAAAACCCTACATATAAACCGCTGTTCAACAATAGCGAGAGAGCATACGCCCTATATGGTCTTCAAGACCCGTAGGAAAATGAACACAGTAAAGCGCCCCACATACTAGATGATGTATGTGGGGCGCTTATTCTGCTGAATACCACCTATAAGGTGTCCACTATCCTATTATGCCTTGCTGTAGGTATTCAGCTTACGCAGGGCGTTGTGTGCCGGTGCAAGCATTGCCAGAAGCTCCTGGTGGACAGATGCCGGGACATCCTTACTGGAGGCGGCGATACAAGTAGCCGTCACCATATCAATAAGGTTCACTAGGCGGTCACGGAACTCGCCCGCCGACTCATTGGTAGGCTTACCGGAGCGGCTACCCTCGAACAGCTTCGCGAGGGTGTCACACATAGCTTCAACGTCCGCTTCCGACATATCCGCGCCGGTAGCCTGGTGCTTACCCTTACCGGGGCAATTGCCCTTAGTGCCGCAAGACTTCTTACCACCACAGGGCTCACCGTCACCGCTGGGCTTGTTGGCACTACTGGGCTTCTTGCTAGTCTTTCCCTTAGTTGCCTTGCTAATCTCAGCCTTAGCTTCCTTAGTTACCTTAGCCGGTTCGGTGGACTCAACCTTATCAGTTGCAAGCTCTACAGGCTCATCAGTTGCGGGCTCGGCGGGCGGCTCGTCTACCTTCTTTTCCTTGTTGATAACAACACGGGGTGCAGGCTCAGGGATATGCACATGCTCAGGCTTCAAAGGCTCAGGTGCAGGCTGAATCTCATCAGGGATAAGGTAGTCCTTCTTGAAAGTATCAAAGGCGGTGTTAAGCCACTCGATAGCGTGCCTATGGCTGGTGCCAGGGGCTTCATCATGGGTTTCTAGGAACTCTAGAATGTCACGGATTTCAATCGCATTGAGCTTGCGGGTACCACCAAGGGGGCTGATAGCTTCATCAAACCTATGGGCGGCAAGTCGCCCACGATACTTGCTGAAACGAATCTTGTTCTGGAAGGTTGCCGGGGCGTAACCAGCAATACGTGCAATGTCGGTTAGTGCTACAAACACCCTACCCTTGCCGTCATGGAAGAACCGGACAAAAAGCTTAGGTGATGCGCCATTAGTGCGGGTCACATAACGGGTGGGGTTATCTACACGGAACGCGACGTGCTTATACTTACCTTCACGGGCTTCACGTGCCTTCTTCTCATCACCCTTCGCGGTGATAGCAACAGGGGTGTTCGGGTGGTAGCGTACCACCTCATACAGGACGGACTGAAGCCAGTTAATGATACCCTGGGCACCTTCGAGCTTTTCCTTACGGGCGGCGATAGCGGAGATGACGTATCGGATAGGCACATACGTTTCGTGAGGTCGAAGATTCTTCGCTCGATGTTCCGGCGGGGTGGTGAGGGTGAACTTCTCGTTTTCCTTCACCTTATTCCTGAGATAGTTACCGGCGATAGCATTACCGTAGAGACGGCGGGCGATACCCATACTCACGTAGAGGTTGCCGTCAATGATTGCAAAGTAGATAGGCACATCCTTGACCGGGCAGGGTGCGTCCTGATGTACGGCGGTATTGTCGTTGCCAGTGTTATAGGAGAAGATAAAAGGCTTCTTAGAGGGCATTATATTGTCTTCCTTAGTGTTCTTGTGGATTGTTGTGCAGGTTTGCACCTCATGTGAAATATTATACCACACTTTCCCAGGGTGTCATGTTCCAGGGGGTAAATTTCAGTGGTCGATACGGGATAGCTTCTTCACGCTTGCCTATCCTGTATGTATGCCAGCGTTGAGATTCGCTGATTGCAACATTAGGTGATGGGTAGGATAGTTCCGTACCGTCTGGCAGGTCACTAACCCGCTCCTGGTAGCGATTGTAGCACCTCACACACTCGTCCGCAAACAGCATAGTCGGTGTATCACAGACTGTTCCGTCAGCTTTCACACCGTTGCAAAGGTAGGGCTTCATTTTCTCGTCATGCTTATATTGCAGATAGAAGCTGTACATAGTGGGCTTACCGTACTTCCACCGTAGATAATGCCTCTGATAACAGGTTTTGCAGTCATCAAACATGTATGTGTCCTTGATGCCACATTCAGCACAATAGTAATGTTCAGGCACTACCGGGAATAGCGGCTTATCTAATGGCGGGTTGGGGTTACGGCGGTAATAGTCCCTTGAATTAACTAGACATACGACTGCTGAATCGTCCTTGTCGGGCGCATGTGGGGTATCGGAAGCATAGGATGAACATGTGTAGCATAGTACACCGCCAGGGGTTGTGACGCCACCAGGATTGGATACTATCTGGAACGTTTTGTGTCCTACTTGGGTTGCTTTCTTTTTGGTTTCTGCTACCTTCGCTGACCTTTTGCAGGTGTGGCACCCTGGGGTGAATACGCCTGCGGGCGCGTAGCACCTTTTGCAGGTTTTAGTAGTCCACGGTACGGGTTTCAGGTCTGCAATCTTCCAGAGCCTATCAAGGGCTTCATGTGTGGTGGCTCGTTGTGCGCAACCATCACATCCTGGGGTTACATTCCAGGGTGAAGCGGGGCATTTGCTACAGGGTGGGTCGATTCGCCTTTTGTTATGGTTTTCCCATAGGTTATAGGGGGCGTTTATTGTCCACCACCAGTAGTGCCTATATTGGCATTGTTTGCAGTCGTCGTTAAGTTGCAGTTCCGGTGTTCCACATTCGCATGTCCGGTTTTCTGCTGTGGCATGGTTGGTGATTTCTAGGTATTTGTTAGGGTTGCTACTATACGCGTGTTGCTTATGGTACTTGGCGCACCCGCCACAGTTCGTGGTGTAGGTTTCAGGTGACCGCACAATCTTGCATTGGGGGCATGTATATGTTTTTGCCATGATGGGTTGCCTTATTCGCTGATGGGGTTAATTTCTTCGTCTGTGGTGATGTAGGACGCTTTAACAGCCGTAATGAGGTTCTGCTTAGCCTGCTGTAGGGTGCTCAAGGATTCATTGGATGCGTTACCCCAGGCGATAAGTTCTTTACGGCACTGCTTGACTGCTTCACAGGCGGCACCATATTCAGTGTCGCACTTCTTCACTAGTTCTGCTAGTTCGTGCGGGTCGATGAGGTGACTGAAAGAGTCTAGGGTGATGCTACTTGCCACAATGTACTGTCCTAGAATGTTTCCCTTGAGTTCGTCTTCGGGGGTGATGAGGGCGGTTGTGAACTGTTGCATGAAGGTGGGGGTTGTCGTGTACCCAATCTGGCTTAGGGTGATTCCTGCTACGCCCTTACCTGGGGACTCTTCACTACCGAAGGTGAAGGCGATAGGGTAGATTTCCTCTGGCTCTTCCTTACCCTGGTCTTCTTCGGCGGATTCATTATCAACCTCAGTGTCGATATGGCACTCGCCACATTCACACTCTTCTTCATCTTCTTCGTCTTCGTCGTCGTCACCGAGTAGAATCTCTTTCAATGTGAAAGCGAAACCAGCTGTGATAGTTACTGACAGTGTGAACGACACAATGATAAGTCCCACAAATACTGCTACAGCAATACCAGCTAGAGACAGTGCATGAACTACAGTATCTAGAATGTTTTGAATATCCATATTCTTACCTTTTTAGGTGAACCTTCCATAAAGATTAGTTGCAGGACTGAACCCATCCCCAATTTTCGCATGGTATAATATTAGCATGATTTATCAACCCAATAGCAATTAGTGCACTTGATGCACCAAGGGCAATAACCGGAAGGAATAACCTCATGGAAATTGAAGACCTGAAGTTCACTAACGAACCAAAACCCACCCGCGCTAACCTGAAGCGTACTGTAGAACTTGCACAGCAGTTCATGGAAGAATACAAGAACGCTTTCCAGGAAATCATGGAAATCAGCGAAAAGAACAACACACACGTCCAGTTCCCCACAGGTGACAGCAAAACCCCTGAATGGAACCGCACAATCTTAAAGGAAGACCCAAGCACCTGGCCTCTAGCGTTCATTGATGCCAACGAATACTGTGAACCTGAACCTTTCTACGCCCCTGATGGGCTTACCGCCGTGTTTGTTTGGACACGTTTTGACGGCTCGGGATTCTGGCTAGTCGATGAGCGAGGTGTGCTAGTTGAACCTGAGAAGGGTGTAACTTTCACTTTGAATAGCGAGGGTCGCCCGCTGACTGTGCGTCCGGCATGGTCTAGTAAGTTCCAGGGTGCCATGCCTTACCGCCCACAGGCAATGTCCAATGACGCTGAGATGCCGCTACGTAAACTGTTTACAGTCACGCATGGGTACGCCCCCGACGAGGATTCTACCCTATGGCTTCTTGATATTGAGCTCGTCCGCGTGCGTGAAGGTGACCCGTGGTTCGAGGTTAAAGATACCGTCATTCCTGAACTGTTCGAGTGTACGAACCCTAACCGTGTATCTTTCATGTTCAAGGACGCTGTAGATAAGGCTATCCGTGAAACAGTCGGACTAGTTGAAGAATAAATAATACGCCACCAGCGCAAAGGGTGCGCACCTCTAGATTTTAGAAGGTGTGCACCCTTTTAATGTTTGGCTAACAGCCGTCTATTCTAACGGTTGAGGATACAATGACCCCAAAACAGAAGGGGGAATGTACCCAAAATTTTCGCACCTGGGGGGACATTTTCAAGCCCTACTAGCCCTCCTACAGGCGTGCACCATATCAATACAATAATCACATAAATGAGCGCTTCTATGGCATAACGGGATTTCCGCCCCGAACCCTCTTCTTTAGGGCTTCGTGTATCTTCGTCTACAGGCTCATCTTCCTGTAGGCTTTCCACGATTTCCTGATGCTCTATGGGTGCTGGGTTTCGCCCCCACCTACCCTGCTTACGCTTCTTGCTTTGGGTAGGTTCAGGGAACACGCCGTAACCATTCACGAGCATAAGGATTTCATCTACGGTAGGAATATCCGTGAAGTCGCCACGGCGTGAACGAATATCCTTATAGAACGCCTCAAGTAGACCCCAGGCACGACCGACAACGCTTTCCTGCTGTTCCTTAGTGAGTAGCGGGTACTGTTCCTTGATGCCATACCTCATGGGCTCACCGCAGGCGTAGCACACGTATCCTAAATCGCCTAGCTCAAGGTTGCTACCTTCATTTCGTGAAATAGCACCGTGGATAGTCTGATAGGTAGTGCTTACTGAACCGTTGTTACCACTTGACAGTTCGATTACGCCAAGACTATACGGTGATGGATTAATAGAAATGTCACCCTGTGGGTGGGAAAGGACTTGTGATAGGTTTAAAGGTGTGACCTTAATACTATCTTTTCGGGGGTACCTGTCGTACTTATCTTCTGGTTTGGGGTAAAATTCACTATGCCGCGTGCGCATCTTATGCAGGGTATAAGAACCAGTTTCTATTGCTTTCTTGCCGAGAGCTCGAACTTTTTCAAGCTCATACCGATGGGTATGCCAATTTACATCACTCAAGTCATACCCTGCCGCTTGCTGGATAGCATAGGTACTATACCCATCGCATAGGTGGTATGCGGTCGGGTGTTCATGCTTACTGTTCCTAAACTTATGTTCATTGCGTGGGGTGCCTAGAATAGCTGACCGAAACGTGGCTAGTAGTTGATACTCAGTGTCGGTCACACCTAGAAAGTCGAGCTTATGCATGGCTACTTCCCTTTCTTGATGTTGGCAATCTTCTGTTCAAGAGCCAGATTATCTAGAATTTCGATGCTGTCGTCGGATTCTAGTTTCATGTTCACCTTTGCCAGGTTGGTAGCGATTTCCTTTTCAATATTGATGGTGTCGCCGCTAGTGGTGAGACTATTGTAGCCTTCAAGGATTTGCTGGTTCTGTTTGATTGCTTCTGCTACCTTTTCAGTGAGGGTGAGCTGTTCGATACGACCGGACATGTTGTTAGCTTCAGTGTGTAGTTTGGTGAACATTTTATTGAGGGTGGTTAGGGTGTCCTCGAAGGATGCGATAGTGGTGTTGTTTGCCTCAATTTTCATTGCATAGGCAATGAGCTGAGGGCTGTTGTTCGGTTCACTGCTTTTGCGGATAGTTTCAGTGAGGGTAGCGTTTTCATCTTGACGGGCTTTCAGTCCTTCACGGACTGCCTGTAGACGGGTTGCGAGGTCTGCTAGGGTGTCGAGGTGGGTCAGGTAGTTTTTCTGAAGTTTTGCGATTGCGGGGTTATTCGTTTCGGTGAACACATTGTCTCCTTTGAAGATTCGGTTAATGGTGCGGAGATTCGTCTTGTAGGATTCGCGGTAGAGTTCCTGGGTTGCTACGTCTAGCTGTGCCAATTCGCCATAGGTAGCGTACCCTTTTTCTTTCAGTGCTAGGTGAAAATTCTTGATGCGGGTCAGCAGGGCGCTGTGGGTTGCGCTTCGCGGGTAGATGCTACCTTGGAGGGTTGCTTCAGCATTGATAAGTGCCTGTTTGACGGCGTAATCACCTTTTTTGTGCTTACGCACCTGTTTGATGAGTGTCTGAAAGTTGTTGGTGGTCACGTGTTGTTTCCTTCCTTTACGGGGGTGTCCCGCCCCGGTCTGCTTCTATTTTGACCGGGGCGGGACAGGTGTTATGGGGTTGCTTTAGGTGCTTACTAGTAGCACAGGTAGCCATGAGTGCCCGTCTTCAGTCATGGTGGGATGCCCAGGCAGTACACCCATCGCGGCGAAGCCTGTAGGTGCCATGTCTGCTAGGTTCTTTGCCCAGAAGTCCAAGCCTAGCAACGCTTGCAGGTCTTCACTGTTTCCGGTGGTGCTTTCTAGTTCCTTGTCTAGCTCGTACTTTGATTCCACTTCGAGAAGGTTCAACGTTGAGTTTTCGGTTAGGGGCGCACCTAGTACTACGTTTGCTGTGAGGGTGCCGTCTACTGCTTTCCAGACGTACCAGCCGGGGTATGCGTCCTTGGTCGCCAAATCAGCATTATCGTTGTAGGCGCTAACCAGGTTCAGGATAACATCAGAGGTGGGGCGGTAAACGTCCGTAGTAGCTTCCATACCTTCCGCGATTACTCGTGTAGGGTATTTGTCGGTGGTGATGCTTTCGCCCTTGTCGTGGGCGGTTGCTTCTTCCTCGGTTGCTTCACGGTACGGCAGTGCAGGCTTGGTCAGGTTATGGGCTACAAGGATGACGATTTCAGCACCTAGCATGGTTCGGTAGATAAACTGCGGCTGGCTTGCTAGGTATGCATCCATGACCTGCTCCGGTGTAACACCCCCGATAGTGTCTTGGTTTGCGTCGGGGAATAGGTCACCGACGGTTTCGGGTGCCCAGCTACCGTGCCGCCCGGTTGCGTACTGCGTCTTTTCTTCATTGGTGAAGGTGTTTCGCTGTAGTACGGTGATGGGGGTGTCTAGGGTTAGCGGTTCGCCGTCTGGCTTGCTGATTCCTAGAATAACGTCGGTGTGGGCGGTGAACGTGGTGTCCGGGGGTGATGCTTTGGGGTTTACGGGGATAGTGTTGCCCATTGGTGGGGGTTTCCTTCCTTTATGGTTAGACGGCTAGTGTGATGGGGTACCAGGCAATTATACCATTTTCCATGACCGGCTGGGTGTCGTATCGTGCCCCTAGTATAGTAAATGGGGGTACCTGTTGCCCTACTAGGGCATGGTCGAAATAATGGATTCCAACATGGGGGTGAACCACATTGTTTGCGATTGTTGCTTCACCGTATGCGAGGTTCAGCTTATGGTCAGGGTCACCAACATAAGCTTCCCATTCCACAGTATCATGATTCTTCATGCCCCAGTGGAACCAGCCGGGGATGAGCTTGTCGTCACCGTGGCTGTATCCGGGGCGGGTCATATCACTGTATGTGGTGATGTCTACGGTCACGTCTAGTACCGTAGGTGGGGCATATTCAATACTAGGGTCGTACTCGTCACTGTTGAAGATAGTACTCATATGCACCCATGATGTGTCCACTTTACCATTTCCGGCAGGGTGAATGTTGCTTCCAAGCCTCACAGTGTCCTTACTATCATTTGATGTAATACCCATCAGTGGCACGGGTGTTTGCTGTGCGAGTTGCAGGTATGCGTCAGCGATTTCTTGAGCACTTGCCGCGTACCCGAGAGGGTGTCGCACCAGCTCACCTAACCCACTAACCGTTTTAGTACTAGTGAGGTCACGTAGGTATAGGGTGTTTTCAGGGTCTTGTGGGTCGTTGGCATGGAGAATGACAGTAAGCGGTAGTGGGGTGCCATTCTCAACAGCTTGCATTTCGTTGCCGTAGATGAAGTACAGCTTACCGGTCGCTGTGGTGATGTCACGGCGACCGGTTGCTTTGGGTAGAGTTTTCAGTTTCATAGATTCTTACCTAAGTGTGATTAGAAGGCAATGGAGAGTATCATCCAGAGGTGCCAGATGGTCAGCATGACTGCATCGGAAACCATTACCATATTACATCTGAACCTTTCAGTCGTTGATAGGGGCTGGGTTAATTATACATTTTAGTACCAGAACAGGCTGAGCAGGAATCCAAGGAAACCCATTGTGTACCTCCATAGGTTGCTAGTAGAACAAATCCTTACATAACTATTATGGCACACCCATAACCCTTGTGCAACTCGAAAACGTGTGAAATATACCACATTGGGTTTCGGGTATAAAAATAGGGGGTCTGCAACCAGCAAATACCAGCCACAAACCCCCTATAGGTTTCAGATTGTTCAATTAGCTACTGAGCTAGTTGTCCCATACATAACGTAGAACCCTAAGAAGCTCAATGTACACCCAAATAATAGATAGCATCAAACCAAACACAAGAGTCCATGCCAGGTTTTCAGATGCACCCGAATGTACAGCCTCCGTAATATCGGTGAAGTCTACAAGAATGTAGTACACACCCATACCAACAGCAACGGAGCCAAGAATAGCACCAAGCGGGATACCCATCACAGAAACACTACCAGTGTCGAAGCCGGTAAACATTGCAATACCTAGCGAAACGAACAGGTAAGCAACATACGCCCAACCCATTAGCCCCACAATACGGGTAATCTTAGGGTTAGCCCTAAGACCAAACATGAACGCAACCAGCACCACAAGGAACGCAACCAATGTACCCGACAGGGCGGCAACCACAATACCGGGATACCGTGCCTGAGAAGCCGCTGATACAGCACCAAGAGCAACACCCTCAATGACTGCATAGGTCAGTACACTACCAGCCCCTAATGGGGATTTCCTGAATACTAGAACTAGTCCTAGCACGAAGGCGGCAATAGCGGCAACAGCGGCGATACCCATTGGGACATGCCAACCAATCACAGCACCCGCAATGAGGAACGCTAGAGCCAGCCATGACTTAGAGGCAACATTCCCTACCGTTAGTGGGGCGGTGTTCACGCCCCATGTTCCGGGTAGGCTTGTTTCGGGGGCTAGTTGCCTATGAATAACGGGGTTGCGTGACTGTTGCCGATTTTGTTGATATTGCATAGATGTTTTAATATTGGTAGTATTAGATACATTCATAATAACCTAAACATATCAGGAAGGAGGGTGCGTTGGCTAGGAACCAGACCTATAGGGCGTTTGTCGCGCACCCAACCCACATCCTGAACCTAGACGGCGAACTGCTAGATAGCGCACCTATCATGTCTCAGCTCGCCTCTGAAATCCGGGGCATCTCGTCCTACGCCACTTACATTGTTCGTAATGATACTCAGCTTGAGGCTGGTCTAGCTCGGGTGGGTGCTGTCCAGCCTGCGGTTGCTGGTCGCTGGGCTGGTGTAACCATGCCTGACTTCCTGGCAAACGGTCGTACTGGCAAGTCACGTAAAGAGTGGCTGGTCAGGTATAACGTTGTAGCAAGTTTCCGCTCGTGGCAGGAACGCATCAAAGCCACAGAGGGCACCTCTTCTAAGTACGTGAGCCAGGGCTGGAAACGCACCATGAACGCCAACCCGCCGTCGTATGGCGAGGATTACATTAACCTTGGCACTGTCGATAAGCAGTACGCTGTGATTGAGAATGATGACCCCTTTGGCGACGGTGAAATCATCCTTAAAATGGTTATCCAAGGTAAGTGGTACCGCCTATTTTTCCCCTTCGACAACTCGCGTTTCACCGAGGGGAAAGTTACCTTGCCCGTGGTGAAAGTTGAGGGCAGTAAGCCCGTCTTTATTTTCTCTGTCGTGACGGATAACCCCATCGTTCAATTCTCTAGCGATTATGTTATCGGCGTAGACGTGGGTATCAATAACTACGCGACTGTTGCTGTACGTAATACCGAGACGGGGAAAATAGTTCATCAGACGACGCTTTCTCAGCGTGTTCATTCACTGTGGAACTCCGTCAAAGCTTCTGAGAAGCAGGTGCGTCAGCTTAGGGAGAAAGCCGTGTCGCTTTCGCTGTATGACCGTCAGGGTCGCATGGCGGCACTAGACGAGGCAGACCTCCACCGTAAAGCCGCATCTAGGAAGAAACGTGAACTAGCTATTGTTGCCGCACAGGAAATCGCCTACCTATCCCACTTTTACGGTAATGCTGTGGTTGCGGTTGAAGACCTGAGCTGGATTCGTAACACTATGCGAAACGGGTACTGGAATCGCGGCGCGTTCGTGCAATGGCTCACCCATTATGTTAGTCAGAACGGCGGGTGGGTCGTATCGGTTAGCGCGGCGAACACGTCACAGGTCTGCCACAAGTGCGGCTCCGAGGTTGAGCACCCTACGTATGAGGTTTCAAAGTGCGCTCAGTGCGGCGTGATGGATAGGGATGTTAATGCCGCCGCAAATATTGCGGCGCGCGCTGTACCGAAGGTCGATAAGGCGAGGAAGAAGCGTTCCAAGAACAGTAAGCTCCAACCGCAGGCTCCCCTGAAAACCCCGGTCGCTAGGGGCTCTTTGAAGTATCCCGGTCGTGATAGGACTAAGCATATTCCTACACCAAAAAGGAAGAATCACCCCCGAAATGTTAAGGGGGTGACTCTTCCTATTAGCCCCGCTAGGGCACAAGCAAAATGCTTGGAAGCCAGCGTACTAGCGGACTGCCTCACATCTGGTGTTGCAGGGACTTCTCAAGCGGCTATCAAACAGGGAACCATGACCAAATATAGGTTATGTAGCCCTATTTGATACGGTTACTGCTGTTTTTCAAGAAGTGTTTTCCTTTCCTGATTCGCCATTAGGGAGTTCCCCTAAAGGCATAACCATATATCATATGGTCATAGCTAGGATACCCGTTATAGGTGTCGCACCTCAAATAGAGAGCAAAAAGAAAAGCCCCTAGCCATTCGATAATGAACGGTTAGGGGCTTCTTGCTTATGTGGTTACGGTTTACGCGGTAGGTGCGTCACCGAGCGGTTTGGGTACCCAGTCTCGTACACGGTCGCTATCTCCTGCGTATTCTTTACGCTGGGCAACCCATACGTGCTTGTACTGGTCGTTTTCGTTTGCGTATGCCGCTTCGTGGTTGGTGTACACCATGACGGATAGGTGCCCGTGTTCGTATTCTACCTCTGATTCTAGGGGGATGAGGTTCTGGTACTGGTTCGGGTTGCCGTAGCCGCCTCGGTGACCACACACGGCGATGAGGGTGTCGTTCTTGGTGTCACTGGTTCCACTGTGTGCCTTCGTTGCCTTACTGTATAGGGCGTTGAGGGCGGGTGCCCATTCGGTGTAGCTACTGTACCCGTCGCGTGCCCTGTAGTAGGTGCTGTACCCGGTTTCCCAGTAGGTGAGCGGGTATGCGTATACGCCGGTTACCAGTTCGCCCTGCGGGGTGGTTGCTGTTGAGTTGGCGTATAGGTTCGGGTGTACCCCGGCGTGTGATAGGTACAGGTGGGTGGTTGCTACCGTGTGGTCAGGCTGGAGGCTTTCTAGTTTCAGTTCGGCGGCGGGTACTGCTTTCTGAATTGCCGTGTGAATCTGTTCCAGTGTGTATCCGGCACGAGTGAGGGCTTCCAGGGTTTCCTTAGCGTCCTTGTTTTCGCTTGCGCCTGCAATGACGTTCATGAGTAGTGACTCGTGGTTGCCGTTGATGAGCTTTACATTCGGGGCACCGGATTGTAGGTAGGGGAACACTAGGTCTGCTACCTTGATGGGGTTGTTTCCACGGTCGAACAGGTCACCCATGAATACCCACAGTGTATCCAGTGAGGATAGACCGTCAGGGTCGATGTCGTAGATAGCTTCCTCTAGGGTGTTTCCCATGCCCTGAATGTCACCAATGAGTACGACACGCTTATAGGTGTCTGCCAGGTTCACGGGTTCACCACTCAGGTTGTCCTTGGTGGGTTCGGCAAAGTTTACGCCTACGGTGAGGTTGGGTAGAACTTCGTCGGGGGTGATTAGCCCTACCACGTAGGGGGTGTCTTGGAATAGGTTGTTGAAGCTCTTGCGGGTCTGAATGTGGTTCTCGTAGAAGCGTTCAACAACATTCACGGGGATACGCTTGTAGCCCTTGCGGGCGCGGTTGCGTTCCTTGAGTTCTTCTAGGGTCAGGTCGCCCTGAATGTCTACCACCCAGGTGCGGTACCCGTACTTTTCGGCTAGTTCAAGGAAGCCGGACATGTTCTTCTTAGTGGTGTTGGTGTTATCAATGAAGATGGTTTCACCTACCTGCATGAACATTTCGGTATCGCTGTAGGACTGATTGATTGCGTACTTTTCTTGACGCTTACTCATGGGTGCTACACCCCATGCGTCAATTGTGCTCAAGTCTCGCGAGCCGCCACCCCAGGGGTCACGGAACTTGCTACGGTAGGTGTCCCATGAGATGACCCGCCCGAGCTGGTTCTGTTCCACTACTTCCTGAATGAAGGTGCTTTTACCGCTTGCAGGCGTGCCTGCCAGGAGGTACATGTGTCGCATTAGATGCCTTTCTTATGGCTTAGAGGTTCTAGGGAGTGGTTAGCCCCATGTTGGTTGCCGCTTGCTTTGCGGCTTCTAGGTGCTTCTTGAGCTTACCTGTTGCTTCGGTGATGGTGGTGATGTTTGGGTTTTCGCTACTGATTAGTTCTTCCAGGGTCGCCTTTTCTGCGTAGAGGGCGCTCAGGTATTCGTTATCGAGCTTGGTGGTTGATTCTTTAATTTCGGGGGTCTTGCTGGTAATGAGTGTTGCGATTACTTCCGCCCCGAAGTCGCTGGTTGCGTTGAGGATTCGGCGGGCTTCTTGCACTGCCGGGTCTTGATTATATTCATGGTTATCCATAGTATTTATCCTTTGTCTGTATTGTTGTTGATGGTAGCACGTATGGCGGGTAAGGGGCTAGTGCCTTACCCGCCTTTGTGTTGTGGCTTGTGGTTACTTTTTGACCTTGAGGTCTGCGCCGTAGACGAAGCAATCGTCATCACTGCTGAAGTGCATGAGGTGGACAATGACGTATTCGTTGCCGTCGTCACCCTTGAAGGTGTAACCCTCATAGTGCTTCTTGATGAGCTTTTCAGCGTCGGGGCGGTTTGCGAAGGTTACGCGGGGCATGGGCTTCATTTCAACGTTCCACTTGGTAGGGGGTACGGTTTCGGTGTAGTCTACCGGGTCGGAGCAGATGAGGGTCTTCTTGTATGCGCCGCGTTCGGTAACGTATACGTCCAGGGTTGCGGTGATGATGCCGTCGTTTTCCATTGTTTCACTCCTTGGTTGGTGCTTTCCGTACCACATATCTCCTGGGTACATTTCTATTATGACACACCTATACCCCCTACGCAAGCCAGATTCAGGTGAATTAGCTCACATAGGGGTTATGGTTTCTATATCTACTCGTCTTCGCTGGATTCTTCGTTACGGTCAGTCGCCATGCTGGTTAGGTGCCAGTACCCACAGGCGGGGCACTCATAGGCGTTCTGCTCCATGCGGTGTATCCGCTTGTGAATACCAAGCTTTTCTAGCTCATGGCGGGTATTCTTAATTTCGGCTAGAATTTCCAGGGCATCACGTCGAGTGCGGTAGGCAATCTTACCTCGCGGCAAAACACATACGCCCGCCTTCTTAGCCGCCTTACGCGCCTTCTTGCTCTTGTAGCCGCGAGTCTCCTGCCGTTCACGTGCAAGCTTCTCAATCTTAATCGCTAGGCTCTGATAGTTCCTATGCTTACGCTGTCGGTGTGCCGCATATCGCCCAGTACCGCGATTATATCCATAAGCCGAAAGAGTGCTAGGGTTCGCGTCTACTGTAGGCTCCGGCAATACAGGTACAGGGGGCTTCTTAGCCTTTTCCTTCTTCTTAGCCATTATGCAGTAACCCCCTCAAGGCGAGCACCCTTGGGGACGCTAGTCAAATGCCAGTTAAGGCAATCAGGGCAACGGTAATACCGCTTTTCATTTCGCTCACGATAATCTTCACCGAACATTGCGATTCGGCGCTTAGAGTTTCCATGTAGTGCGGCTAGGGCTAGGCTTGCCGCCTGCCAGGTCTTATATCCCACCTTGCCGCTCTTTCGGCATTTAGTGGTTGCACCCCAGACTCGCTTAATAGGTCGAGTAATAGGGGTTCGTCGCTTTCGAGTACGAGACATTGTGTTAGGTTCCTTTCTGGGTGTTGGCGCCCCCCCTAATTGGGGGTGGGTTCTTATTTAAATATTAGCATATGTGCCATAGGCAATAGCGCCAATAGATGTATATCTATTATGGCACACTGTTTCATGTTTTGCAAATTACAAAACAGCTAAAACCGGCTCTAAGGGTTAAATATTTTACACCCCGCCCATCACTCACATTTCACTTAAAACACCCCCAGAGGGCTTCCTGTGCCCTTCTAGGGGTGTTTTAAGCTTATATGCTACCTACAATTTAACCAAGTGCCTCAATAGCCAAGTTCTGAAGCCGCTCAATAGCACTACGCTTAGCCTGCATCAACGCCTGCTTAGGCGCTTTATAGGTTTCTGCAATAAGATTATTAAGGCAAGCCAAAGCCGAATTAGAACCACATTCAATACCGTCCCGCATTTCCAGCAACGCACTACGGAAAGTGCCGCAAATATAAGAACTCTGACCCTTGCTGAAAATATCACCTAGCTCACCATATAGGGTCTTCAGTAGCTTAACTTGTTCCTTTACTTCGGAAAGATACTTCTCACCGTCTTCAAAGGTGATAACCGGTAGGCGCATAATATCACCCAAAGCTACAGGTAGCTTACCACCCATAGTAAGGTAGTATAGGTTACTGGGTGAATCGGTATCACCCGCAAATAGGCGACCAAGCAACATGTCAGGGGAATTACCCTTAACCCATACGTTATTGCCTTCAATCTGAGTTACACGGAACATCAAATCACCGGCGGCGGGCGGGTATTTGTCCTTAGATATGGCGTAAATATCGCCTTCCTTGAACGTTCCCGAGTATGCCGGGCGGCACGGTTCCGAATCATACTTCTTCAAAGTTGCGGTTTCACCTTCAGGTGAAGGTAGCGTGAACTCAGTCTGCAATTCAAGGATTGACTTGTAACACTCAATCATCTTGGCGCGGGCAACCATCATGCGGTTATTATCATGTGCAATAACATCATTGATGGAAATAAAGAAGTCCTCTAGTGCCGCCTCGATAGCTTCCAGCTTCACTGGGTTGCCGTTCGCAATATCTTCGCCGGAAATGCTCTGTACAAGGTCGTAGAGAGCTTGTGCGTACTTATTGTCCTTCTTGGTGTACTTACTGCCACTGTAGAGCTGTGATACTTCCCATACTAGGGTGTCGTATGAGGTGATGGCGTCGGGGACATTTCGCGCCCATGCGTCCCGCTTGGATACATACCATACATCGGGAAACTCTACGATAGAGTCCTGGTTATAGTCAGTGTTGCCTCGAATCTTGAAGACCAGGTTGCCGTCCTTGCTAGTACCTACCCATAGGGTGTGATAGTCGCACGTGGTATAGTCGCCGCCTTTAAGGATGACCTGTTCATTATTGGTTGCAGTGACGGTGTAGACCTGGTACTCATTATCGGGTTCGTAGGGACTCTTCTTGAACTCACGGGGTGATTCAGTGAGGAATACGCCACCGATTTCAATGCCGCTGAAGAAGTTAGTACTCATAGGGGTTTCCTTTGTTGTGTTGTGGGGTGGGTTATTGGGTTTCCCTGCCCCGCTACCTATTGTGTGTAGCGGGGCGGGGTCTATAGGGGTGTGGCTACTGAATGTCCTGGTCTTCGCTTCGAGCTTCCCATTCCTTGAAGGCACAGTAGGTTGAGGTTCGGGTATTCAGGTTGCCACGGGTGGAGTCCATCTGGAAGATGAAGCCACGTCGGGTATTAGTGTAGTATGCGTGGTACTTCTTAGCGGAACCGTGGTAGGTGGTTGCCAGTTCCAGGTTGCGGAGGTTCGGGCGTGCCGCCTTATTGTACGGTTCATCAAGTAGTGCCAGGTTGGAGTCGTCTTCCAGGGGTACGGATACAATGTCGTCCAGTGCGCTAAGGATTAGGCAGGGTACCGTGGCGTTCTTGGAGGTGAACGCGGCACGGGCGGTACTCTCGATAGGTGCACCGGAGCCGTCCTTGCTACGCTTAGGCTGGAGTTGCTTAATTGCCTTCTTGAGGGCGTTAGCGTCTACGGTGCCACCTACAAGGTGTTCACCGGAAATGATGGAGGAGTCATTAATTGCATCGTACACTGCGGTGGGGGTTGCAATACTATAGGGGGTGTATTCACCCTCATGGGTTACGCTTACCTGAGAACGGAACAGGGGGGTGTACACAGCGGTACCCTCAGTGTCGGTGGTTGCAAGCCAGAAAATGATAGCACCATTATTGAAACGTTCAGCACCGATACTCAAGGACAGGGTTTCGTCGGTAGTGGGGTGCGCTAGGGGTGCATCTTCAATGTGCACGGAAAGCGCTAGACCATTATCCTTGTGGAACTTACCGCGCAGAATGTCAATAACCTGGTCATCAGATTCTGCAAGGGTGAACGGCATGTCAGCCTTGGTTGCGGTAACGCGGTAGTGGTCTACAGCATACAGGCACAGCTTATCGTCTTCGTAACGGAGCATCAGGGGGTGATTGATACCGACAGGGTTAGCGTGGGCGGTCTTCATGATAGCGTCGATGGTCTTGCACAGTTCGTTGTAGTCTGCGGTCATCATCTCACCAGCATATACCCAGTCCAGTTCGTAAGGGTTAGTACCATAGAAGGTACCGTGAGAGATGGTGGAACTACGTACTACGTTTAGGACGTTGGTTACCTTGAAAGAGATACCCGGCTTCTTATTACTGTCCTCGGTGTGGCGTACTTCAAGAATGATAGGCTCTTCACTGTCACCCATGCGCTCTGCGGCGGCGGTCAGCTTAGACACGTCCAAAGCGAACGGCTTGGCTTCTTTTACTTCGGTGTATTCTAGAACCTCGATTACGGGGATAATCTTCTCTGCAATGAGTCGGTAGCTAGGGTCGCCGGTAAGTCGGAAGGAAACAGTCTTTTCTTCCAGGTCGAGGATGGGCACTACCTTGCTCTTCTTAGTGAACTTGGAGAAGAAACGTGCTACCTCCTTGAGGTCGGTGCCTGCGATAGTGTACTGCATATTGTGTGCCATTGTGTAGTGTTCCTTTCGGTATCATGTAAGACTAACCGCAAGCCAACCCTGCGGCATACTTCTATTATGGCACACCCCTAACCCTTGCGCAACTCGAAAACATGTGAAATGCGCCACATCCCAATAGGGGCACAAAGAGCACCCCCTTCAAAAACGTATAGGGGGTGCTCTTCTAGGTTCTAGTTGCCGCCCTGAATCTTCTTAGCGTGCTCATCAAGCATGATATTATCCAGCTCTCGATAAGCATTAGCGTTAGAATCTTCGTTCAGCAACACCTCAGTAAGTCCGTCAAGAGTAGCACGCTCCTTGTCGGCAACAGAAACCGTGAGCCTCTTTCCTGAATAGTCGGCAGGGTACACATCATCTAGTGCCTTAATGGAGTTAGCGGTCTTAGTAGTCAATTCCTTCAACTGCTTATACGACTGCACCTGAAGAACCTGAACCTCAATATCACCAATATTGCTTAGGGCACTATCTAGGCGCTTACTAATATTAGTGATACCTTCATTCACGACTTCCAAAGCTGACAAGCTACGAAGATGGGTTGCAGATAGCTTGCGGACAGTAGGGCTTGAGGGTGCCTCAGTTGCGCTCTTAATTGCCGCTTCCGCTTCCTCAGCCGCCTTACTATGCAGGATTGATGCTACCTTGAGCTCATTCAGGTTGATTGCGGTCTTTCCAGCCGCTACACGCATTTCTGAAAGGTTCTTCTGTAGTTGCTTGATGTCCTGGTCGTTGGATTCGTTGTACACGGTTGCTCCAGTAATAATGTTGTAGATGGTTTCTTCTTCCTGTTCAGGAAGGTAAGCCGTCAAAGCTTTGTACGTTTCTTTCTGTAGGATGCTTGTCTTGTACTTAATCTGGTGTTCGTTGGTTACGTATGGCGAGCCGTCTACGAAACCTTCAGGTAGCACATTATATAGGTCATCAAGTGCCACCCGTAGATTGTCGCTGTGCGTGAGTCGCTGGTATCGTTCAGCGTCCGCAACAGCCATAAGGCAGGCGTAGTATACGTTATTGCTCACTTGTTCTATTCCTTTTCTTTCTAATGGAGAATACCAAACACTGCGGCGAAAAGCCACAGCAGAATAAGCGGCACAACAGGGGTTAGGCAGAAGAGGAAAGCCCAGCAATACCACGGAACAGAGTCAAGGTAGCCCATATCCTCCAAGATAGTCTTAACACCCTCCGGCATAGTATCATCTTCCACTTCTTTCGGCAGGTCACAAGATGCACCTACCTCTTCCTCCGGGGATTCCTCACCCCATTCGAGGGCGTTGATAGCCGCACTGTAGTTGCCAAAGACACGTACACGTTCAGGGGTGATTACTCGACTCTTCACCTTTCCCACTGGTTTACTCTCTTCTTCCTGCTTTTCCTTATCGGTGGTTGCACCCTCACCTACCTGCGCCTTGTATGCCTCAAGTGCCGCGCAGTTAGGGGTGCTCATAATAAGGTTACTGCTATCCTCATCAGTCCATGCGCCGTAAAAAATCTTATCGTCGCAGGTGCCACTGTTGATAGCTACGGTAGCGTGCTCCATGATAGACCACGAATTGTCCCAGATAACTTTCTTGTGGGTAGGGATATTACGCACAGCATATTGGACGCAGTATTTCCATATGGGCTCAGTTAGCTCAGGGGTAAGGGGCTTCTTGTCGCTGTTACTCGCATCTTTAATAGAGTACTTGAAGTTGCCCTTACTGTTGGTCTTGCGGTAGTGGAAGCTACACCATTCAACAAGGTAGGCGAGGATGTTGATATTTGCAGTTTCTTCACCACCGTACTTGCGGCACTGTCGCTGAATCCAGCCGGGGAATACATAAGGGTACTTGGTGTCATGGAAGCTGGATTTGAGAATGTTTTTCCACATACCGTCTTCATCTGCTTCAAGGTTGCCACCGGGCAGGTATTCTGCACCTTCATACCTAGTAGTGGTAGTGAGTGGGTATGCGTCAGTTAGGAACTGATGCCACATGGCGCGAATCGTCTCGTCAGTGGGGAACATGATACCGTGCGGGTCATGCACGGACACGCCGGGGGTGCTGTAGAGGATTGCCTGTCGGATAGTAGCGGCGGCTCCTACTTCACCTACCAATAAATTATGAATTTCATCGTAATATTCACCGGCTGGGCGTGATACAGCACTGTAATTGTGTGACATTTTTGTTTCCTTTCGTAACTGTTCGGGGTGCACCCCCGCCTTAGTTATTGTACCACTAAGGCGGGGGTTTGGTGTGGGTGGGGCTTACAGTGCCTTGTAGGGGTCACCTTCGGTGGGGTCGAAGTGGAAGCGCTTTGCGAAGGTTTCCCAGGCGATTTCTGCTAGGGTCTTTTCGTCAAACTTTTCAGTGTCTTCAATGTTGAAGGTTACGGTGAAGTCTTCAGTCGAGAGTACGTCCTGCATGTAGAGGTCGTGGATAATGTCGTATCCGTTTCGGGTGATAAGCTCGCTGTCAAGCTTGAATGACAGGCGCTTCTTGGTGCTGTGGGGGCGCGCATTGAAGCTTGCAATGAGGTGTACATGATTTGCAAGACCTTCACCCTTAGTGTGGGTGTCAATGTACTTGAAGAGGTAGTTGTGGGTGTCCACTACTCGACCACCGCCAATGGCGTAGGTAAGGTAGTTCTCTACGGCACGCTTGGTGACAGGTTCACGCTCGGTGTATACGATATACAGGTGGTCACTGTCGAGGTGCGCGTCAATAGGTGCCTCGTAGGGGTAGTACTCATCACGGGGCACACGGTAGTAGCTTGCCATATTGTCGTCAGGGTTCACTACGTCATTGTGATGCACATCTACAGGCTCATGGTTGCGGTACCACAGGTACTTTCCTTCCAGGTCTTCGGTGATGCACATGGTACCGTTGATGTCACAGAAGATGTAATCTTCCATGAGCTCGGTCAGGGGTACGCGGATTGGCTCTGCGTTAGATGCGTTGCTTGCCAGGTGGTATGCGTTGTTTGCAATTTCTTCAAGACTGTAGGACGGCTTGATAGCAACGTACAGCTTTGCCATGTTGTTGCGGCTGGTTACGCAGTACTTTGCGGGCATGAGAGCCTTACGGATAGGGGTAGTGATTGCCTGTGACATGATTTTCTCTTTCTATAAATAGTGGATGGTGGGGGTATTCCCAAAAGTATTTACAATCATTATGGCACACTCTAGCGTGGATTACAAACCAGAATATTATGAAATAGGTCACATATGGGTGTAAAAATGGGGTGAAGTCCAGCTCGGGGTGCAAATATACCCATAAGAGCTAGACCCCACCCGGTAGCGGTAGAACTAGATAGTCACAAGAGGTGCAATCACCTTGCGCCAAAGATAGTCTGTACCAAAAACCTGCAAGTTAGCTTGTCGCAGAACATGCAGTGTTCACGGCGGGTAGTTGCCCCCATAATATGACTTGTTACCACGTCCAGGGTTTCGCTGAGGAAGCTTTTCAGCTTGGACTTCACCGAACTACTGACTGTTTCATCTGTGCCGGGGAATGTGAATGACTTGAGGGCTAGGTACTGGTCATAGGTTTAAATGGCGTATCGAAGTGTTGCAAAAACAACCATTCGTTGCATTTAATTCATAACAGGTAAGCCCTGTTATAGGCACCCTACGACACCTCTACCCCCTCGCCAAGCGGCTTAGGGTTACATGTATAGACGAACCAACTTATCGTTAGGTTCTTGACCAATTCCCTTAACGACAAGGGGATGAATCAACGGGTTACCCACCTGCAAGGACTGATGATTATTCATTAGTCCTTTTCGCAGGATATTGTACGCCCCATTAACATCAGCATTAATCAACTGACCTTTACCGGTTTTGTAAAGTCCGCGCTTAACCCGGCGACCTGAAAACTTCGGATTATCTGTCTCGCCATACACAGGAATATTGTCATTATCCAAGAAACTCGCCTTAGACGTATAGGATTCTTCCTGAGTAATAACAGCAATTCCACGCAACTTACATTTATACTGCAACTGCTCAATAAAAGTCTCATAAGGCAGGTAAGCGAAACGCTGTTTAACTTTCTTACCAAAAGGCAATGCCTGCTTCCAGCCGGTATTTTTCCCGATAAAGACTTTTTCAATCTGCATCTCGTCAAAAAGAGCGGTAAGGAACGCCGTCATCTGATGGATTTTCGTGCGAAGAATCCACGAGCGGCGTGACCAAAGACGGTGGATGGACTTACTAGTCTTACAGGTTTCCGGTAGCAGTTCTTGTGCCTTTGTGATAAGGCGGTTATAACCCTGGTTAATGGACTTCAGCTCAAGACCTTTAATAATGAGGGGTCGGTTTTGGGTGGAGAATGTTACGGTAGCAAAATTATCTACTCCTAAATCAATTCCAGCATATTTAGATGTGCTTTTCGGGGCACTTTCTTCTACATTGTAAATCACCTCGATAACGAAATTATTGCGGCTAGGGATAATACGAACCTGTTTAGGGTCAGCAACCTTAGTGGGAATGGGGAGGTTAATACCTTTGGGGCACAAAAATAGCTCATTATTAGCGCCGCGCTTAGCGCCAAACGTCTGATAGTTAAAAGACACAGCATAACGCCCATCAGTCTTATGAAGATAACCAGGAAGCTTAGGCTTCTGCGCTAAACCACCTTCACGCTTTAGGCGCACCAATTTCCAAAACGACGAAATGTTTTCACCCAAGTTTTTCAGCACAGCACCCGCAACCTTAGACGGTAGGGCGCGAATATCATCGTGCCCCTGCTTGCGCAGGGTCTTGTCAATATCAGCCCAAGACAATACGGGCTTGTCCGGGTTCTTTTTGTGCTCGAAATACGACTGACGGTAAAGATACAACCCGTGGTTGTAAAGGTTCTTAGCCTTAAACGTCAAGTCGTCCAACGTGCCGTAAAGCGCATGGTTCGGCTTGATAAGGTGCCGCTCCGTCAGTTGCATCAGGTTCCTCCTCCTTTCACGTGTTTACAGTATGCCATACGCCGCCATATCTAGCAACAACAGGCGACGGAAAACTACAAATCTATACAGACCAGATTCAAGGTTAATTATACATCAGCCCGAGAAGCCAACCTACCTCACTTTTCATGTACTGCAAGTGTTTAGGTGCGACACGTTGCGCATACATTCCCTTCAAATGCGAGTTGAGGCGTTGAAGCTCGCCAAAATCAACGGGTGGACTGTACAGCTTCTCACCTGTAGAGGTTGGCAACATAGTAAGCCTTGTGGGTAACGCAAACATGGGCTTTTCCTTTCCTGTGGGTATAGTATTCCGCATGTGCGGCTAGTGTAGGTATTATTAACCGTTAATTCAATCTGTATAGGTTTGTATGTTTCTGTCGTCTATTGTTGCAAAATTTGACGGCGTATGGCATACTGCAAGTACAGGCTGAGATTAATGCTAAAGCACTTGCTACCAGAGCCCCGTGAAGCGGCTAAATCCATCCACCGTCCCGGTTGCGGTATATCCGTGACCACCCCATTGTTTTTGACGAGATGCAGATTTGAAGCCGCCTTCATAGGGCGTAAACCCTGAAAGCAAGGATTACCTTAGCTATCTTGGTTTGATTACATGTAACCCTAAGCGCTCGCGCGATGGGCTAGAGGTGCTGTAGGGTGCCCATAACAGGTAAAACTGTTATGAATTAAATGTGCAACATTGAGTGTTCTTGCAACACTTCGATACACCATTTAAACCTATAGTGATTATAACATAGAAAAGGTGGGGCGTGGTATCTGTAAGGGCTTAACCCATGAGATACTGCACCCCACCGATATTGGGTGAACTACCGTTTACGGCTACTCTTTATAAGATAATCGCAAAACGCCATGAATAGGAGTCCAGCGACGCTAATGGAAATCGTAGGTAATCCCAGAACCTCGAAGATTTTAAATAGTGGGATTGGAATCTGACCAAGAAGGCACTCTACAGCGCCCAGTACGAATAAACTTAATAGTATTTGGGCAATAGGTTCATGAGAACGCAAGTAAGAGACGAAGCGTTCCTTAACCGTCAGCTTTGTACTACTAGCAGTTTCAGTATACTCATTCCGGGTGGGGTTAGGATGCTCTGGCTCTATCATGAGGTCACCTTTCTGTAAGGGGTTGCTTGGGTGGGTGCTACTTCTTGTATTCTTCGGGCGCGATTACCCACATAATAACCCCCGAAACCATTGCTACTATACCGGTGATTATGCCAACTGAAACCAATCCGACAAGCAAAAGCACGGGGGTAGCACACAGGCATATGTGGCAGATGATAGCAAATAGCCCCCCGAAAAACTCTCGCTCTTCGTCTACTTTATTATTCTTTGAGTACATGCTCATGTTTGTTTCTCCTTTACTATGATTAGGGGTGTTTTTGTGTTGCAGGGCGGGCGGCTGTAAGAGTCACCCGCCCCTATCATGGATTCTTCTTTACATGGTTCCTCGCAAGGTGCCATTGTATTCAAGAGCATCAAATTCATCCTTTGTGACCAAGCAATCTACTAGGACACTTGAAAGGGCAAGCGTTGCAATTGAACCCAAGGCAACGTATCCTGCTAATGGGACTTGAAAAATTGCCAATATGCCTGCTACAGGGAAAACGAGTATGGATAGCCCGAAAAGCCAAACAAAGAAAGCGGCAACCTTAAACCTGAAGGGGTGCTTCTTACTATCGGACGTGTCATAGGATAGTTCCACGCCTGACTCTCCGCTGTAGCGTTTAGGTGTTTCTGTATTTGCGACTATCGCAGGGTCACCTACATATGTGATGGTGTGGTAGTCCCCGTACCCTTCAAGCATGGTTAGCACGTCGTCTAGGGCGGGAATGTCATTACGTGTAGGCTGTGCCCCTGAGTGCTTGTGTGACATGTACAGTAGGGTGATAGTATTATATGCTCGAAGGAACAAGGTTCCCTCATAGGCGTTATTGAGTGCTTCCACATAATTAGGGACACATAGGTTGGCGGGTATAACGTTGCCGTTAGCGGTGTGTACGTTATTCTGCTGAGCGTTTGTGATTAGCCGCTCACCCTTTGGTACATGTCGCACGCTAATCTGGATGCTGTACCGCACATCACGACCTTGTTGCTGTAGGTAGGTGCCATTTGAATTGGTGCTGGTGCCCCAGAGAAGAGGGATTTCGCTTGAGAGTAGCTTGAGTAGGTTTACCTCATTGAGGGGCTTAGTTATGAACCCCGTATAACCCATATAAGGTGCGGGGCTTCCTACGTTAGGCATAAACCTGAAGCTTGTATCACCTGTCCAGCGGGCGGTTGTAATGTTTGCTAGTAGTGCTTCCAGGTATACGTATTGGTTACGGGTGAGCCCATGAAAGTCTAGGGCTTTGGTATTGTTCATGTTGTCTGCCTACTCTTTATTGTTGTGGGTATTGCGCAGTTCGGTAATTTCTTGCTCTAGGGTTAGGGAGTCGAAGATGTGGTCGTTATCTTCGACCTCGTTGTTATAGATTCCTTCGAGCATACCTGCTACGTCTACGGTGTCGCCGGTGGGTGCTTCGTTTCCGATGCCTTTGAGGTATTCTTCGATTTCCTTGTTCTGCTTGTCTACGGAAGCGATTTCACGGGCGCAGTGTTCGGCGTGGATTCGGTCGCGGGTTACCTGTACGGCGTTGTTGAGTTTCTGATGGGCAAGAATCAGTTTGTCGTATAGGTTCTTATTGGAGGCGATGATGTTCTTGCAGGACTTGTATTCACGCATGACTTGCTGAAGTTCAAAGTCTGATGCAGGTGCGGTGCTCTGGCGGATTCGCTCGCTCAATAGTTCCGCTTCTTCGGTCTTGCTTTCATTGAGCTTGCGGTATTCCTGTAGGCGCAGGGCGATTTCTGCTAGTTTAGCTTCGTTAGCTTCCTGCTTCTTTGCTAGTTCCGCTAGTTCGGGCTGGGTGGTTGCGTTGATGGTAGGCATCGGGTGTCCTTTCAGGATGAGCTGTGCTTCTTCTTCTGTGGTGTTGAGCGCGTCCGCGTATGCTAGGGTGGTTGCCCTGTCAATCTTTGCGATTTGGGCTCCGGTGTAGGTTCCACCCTCACTGGGGGTGATGTTGAGGTTCACGATTCGGGGGTGAACTTCACCATTGAGGGCGCTGGTTAGCTGTGCCACGTTTTCTAGGTTGATGATTGCTTTGTTGCTTGCTTGTGCTGGTGCTTCTTGGTTCCATTCGTGCACGATTTTATCAAAGTTGGTTGTCATAGGTTACTTTCCTCTATGTTTTAGGTAGGGGGTTAGCCCCGGTATCAGTAGCTATTTTACCATATTTCAGGTTCCGCTAATACTGTTACCGGGGTGTTTTAGGTGTTACGCCTAGTTGAAGATGAGGTCAAAACCGGACGCTACATTATTCTTCGTAAGGTATACGGTACCACCAATGCGGGACATGCCGCGTGCTACGGAAGTGTTATACAAGCGGGCACCCTGGATAACCTTTGCGTATTCGAGTACACGGGAGCTGTCGCCTACGATTGCGTTACCTGCTACTACAGCGTGTCCGGTGACCCATGCATTGCCGGTCACTAGCGCCTGGTTGGTGATGCACGCTTCACCGCTTACGCGGGCGTTACCGTTCACTACAGCGTCTTCGAGTACGCGGGCTTCACCGGATACAATGGCACTATCTGCTACCCATGCGCCGCCGCTGTGGGACAGGTTGCGTTCGTTTTCAATCCAGCCGCCTAGTTCACCGGCACGGGCGATGGTCACGCCTTCGCTGTTGATGATGTCTTGCAGGGCTTGGACTCGTCGGACTACGGTACCGCTGGTGGACTTAATAGCAATATTGAGTAGTTCGTACTTCTTGTTGAACGGGTTCATGGTGTTTCCTTCTTTCGTGTGGTGTCTTAGGGGTACCCCCCTCTATGGGTTTCCTAGAGGGGGTAGTATTGGGTGTTGGGGGTTAGTATTCAAACCTTGCGTAGGGCGATTCGTCAGGGAAGTATTCAATTCCCGTGAACTTCACCTGCTTGTCTGCGGGCTTATTCTTGATGAACTCTAGCAATTCTTTCGGGGTTACGTAATCATCTACGGGTCCACTCATAGTGATTTCACGCCCGTGAATATCGGTGTACGCGAACCACCACCTGAATCCATAAAATGACGGCGAGATTCCTAGAGTGCCCACCTTTTCACTTGATACGGGAGGCGTATTCCCCTGCACTGTTAGGTTGGTGTTTTCGTTTGTCTTGGTTTCTACTCGCTCTACCCAGAGGTAGCTAATCCATGCCATTTCAGGGGTTCCTTTCGTTAGTTTTCAAGGGTTACGCTTAGCCCGCCGGTAGAGTCATGGAAAGTTTCAATGATTTTTACCTGGGTGTTGTGGCGCATGTTCTTGGTGAACTCTTCGAGTGCTTGGATTTCTTCACCTTCAGCAACGCCGCCAATGATGAAGGTTCCATCTACGGGCTGGTTACTAGGTACGACCTGCCAGCTAGTGTCGCCGGTGCGTTCAAAGTCGCCGCGCATTACGGTAATGTTCTTGAATGACACGGGGATAGTAATTTCGCTTACTTCATTACCGTTTTCGTAGGTGTCGATAATGACCGCGTATGCACCGAGTGTAATGCGTGCCATTTGAGTACTCCTTATGTGGGGTATTGCCTTATAGGGGCTAACTAATTGTTATGTAACCATTATGGCACACCATAGCGGGGTATGCAACTCAAAATCATGTGAAATAGGTAACACTCAATAAAAATACCCCCCTGAGTCATACGACCCAGAGGGGTAACCGAAAGGTTAGGGGCTAACTAGCCCCTGTTTTCCCACGGGAAACCAGCATCAACGCCACGCTCAAGAAGCGGGATAAGCTCGAAGCCCTTATCAGTCAGACCACCAAGCGACCAGCGGCGCTCCTTAGCCTCCATATGAGCCGCCTCATAACCTGCAAGGTTCCAGGTGAAGACATTCACATGAGCCGGTACATAGCGGTCAAGAACCTCATCGACAGTGTACTCATCACCCCAGTACCTACGGGCATTAAGGCTCTGCTCATCACTGATAATGAGGATACGGTCATGACCATTATAAGACTCACGCAGAGCCTTAGCGGTAGCGGTACCACCACGAGCCTCCGGCATGTCATTCTCAACAACACGCAACAGGTCATTAGAGGTAATCTTAACCTTCTCAACCTGAGTATCGAACGCCACAACATCAACGCGACCCTTATTCTTCAGAGCAAAGGCGGCGGCGAACATGTTAGCGGCATCCTGACGCGACAGAGAGCTACGCTCAGACAGGCGGCTACCCATAGAGCCGGAACGGTCAAGAAGAAGCAGGGTACGACCCGGCAACTCCGGCACATTATCCAGCACACTATTAGCACCCGCCTGTAGTGCGGCGGCAAAATCAAGCGGCGCGTTCTTGTAAGCGGCAAGGAAGTTAATCGGCATAGTCTTCGCACGCACAACAGCTTCCTCATCACGCAACTTACGGTTAATCTTCTCGATAGTATCGTAAGACACACCCGCGTTGCTGATACGGCTCAGGTTCATGCGAAGCGCCTGGTAACCCATATGGTCAATGAGGTTATCCCAAACCTCAGCCGGGATAACACCAATAGTGCCCGCAATTACCTCATGGGTAAGACGCGCATCCTTGATGATACGGTCTGCGGATTCCTTATCGGAAAGAACCTTAATCTTCTCATCCTTGGTGAGGTTCAAGAAGTCACGGCGCGCCTTCATGACGGACAGCTCTTCAAGGTTCGGCTCACGACCGTAAGCAGAATCAATGATAGCGCCGTACAGGTTCTCACGGTACTTATCAGACGGCTTCGGGTGAACAAGGTTCACCACGTCAGCAAGAGTGAAAGCACCCTTAGCCATACGACCCTGCCACTTCAAAACACTGTTCTCAGTAACAGACTTATTCAGGGCATCAGCAATACCACGCTTCACAGCAGACGGAACCTTACGACCAAAACGAGAGAACCAGTAAGCCAGGAACTCACTAGACTCATCCAGGCGACCGATAGCGGCAGAAACAAGGGCACGGTTACCACCATTCAAACCAGCCTCCAGGCGTGCATGAACAGCTTCAGCGGCAATCATTGCCGGTACAGCACGAAGACCCGCCTCCTGGCGAAGCCAATCAATCAGACCCTCAAGCCAAACATTATCGTCAGCAACCTGCTTCACAAGACCAGCGATACGGTCAGCACGAGCGTCAGCCTTCTCATAGAACGTATCCTCATTCAGCGAGGTAACGGCGGCTAGGAACAGCTCAGCCTTCGGGGTACGCTTCCAGCCGGTACCACCCTCAAAGGTGCTGATACGCTCGCCGGTAGTGTCAATCTTGTTAGTTGCCTTGTTAGCGGTCACATGGTTCTTAGTGTTGAATCGTCCCATGATAGGGGTTCCTTCCTATAGTTACTGTTTGGGGTGGCTGGTTGGTGCCCCTGTTCTCTCATGTTTGCTTGTTTTTGGGTAAAATAAATGGAGGCGTAGAGAACCAGCCTTGTCGAGGGTAGTTACTAGCCGACAAGGGCGACCAGTTTCGTTGCAAATTTACAGATTTGTTTGAAGTAACTCGACAAAATCACATCTACGCCCCCAAAGGGGAGCAAATATATAACACTATATTCGCTAGTGCCCGTAGCAGGTTTGACCCTGCGTGTCACCTTTCGGTGCAACACCCCCTATTGGGGTGCGGGCTTTGAAGTGTTGGAGTTGTAGAGAATGGAGCTTATCGAGGGTGTTTGACTAGTCTAAAGGCGACCAGTTCATGATTCTAAGCAATTCCCAAAATTGTTGAAGTAACTCGATAATCGCGCTTCTACAATTCCAATTATACACAAGGGTTAATGCCCTTGCAAGTGTCCATAACAGGTTTGACTCTGTGTGCCACCTTTCGGTGCAACACCCCCGGCGGGGTATGAACTGTTGTTATGTTGAGAGTGCAGAGAATTAGTCTCAATCGAGGTTGTATTTAACTAGCCCGCCGGTTATGAGCCAGCAGGTGATTAGTTGTTAGCAATTCCCATAATTGTTTAGAAGTAACTCGATTGAATCGCTTCTGTACTCTCAAGTTTATTATAGCAAACCTTGTTTAGGTCTGCAAGTGCCTGTAGCAGGTTCGACCCTGCGTGTCGCTTACCACCCACCCTTATGGTGGTACAGGCTCTATCGCCAAATAATATTTATTAACTAACGCTAAGGAAAGCTACGCAAGTGCTTCAGGTTTCCCTGTCGCCCTTACATATATAACTATAACGCATCTGTGTGGGGTGCGCAAGTCGAAAACTAACTATTTTCGCGTGGGCTTCGTCACATCCGTTTTACTGGGTGACGTATGCTTCGATTCGACCGTTGCCACAGTGGATAATGTGGGTGTCCTTAGCTTTGGTGCGGGTGTTAGGGGTGTTGGTGTACATGTTGGTGGTTGCCGCGAGGTTGTATCGGAGCCAATGGGTAGCGTTGCCGCCCTTTTCCATGTCACGGATTACGGGCTTGAGGTTGCTTGAGTTGAGGCGTTCTAGGGTTGCGCGGCGGGTGATGGTGGTGGTGGGTCGCCCCTTCTTGTCGTTGAGTCGGAGGGCGGTGATGGTGCCGGTCTTCTTGTCATATTCGATGGTGATGCGCTGGCGGGTTCGCTTGTTGCGGCGGCTAAAGAGCTTGAAGATGTTCATGGCTGGTTCCTTTCGGTGTGTAGTGGCTTAGGGTTCCCCCTATGGGTGATGTATGCGCCCATAGGGGGTGTGGTGTTTGGGGCTACTTCTCTACTACCTCTGCGCTAAGGTGGAAGATGCCGATATTATCTTCTACAACCTTGACGTTCTGGAAGCCGTAGTGCTTACCGTCACCGAACGGGTCTTCTAGGGTGATTGCGAGAAGCTGAACAATGATGTTGGTTCGTGCAATTGCTACCCAGGTTTCCATGTCGTTATCGGTCATTTCGTCGCTGTAGTATGCAACTACAGGGCTAGGAATGGGTAGAACAAACTCGCCATATTCCTCCCAAGTGTCGGTGTCGAGAATTTCGGCGGTTGCAATCTTGGAACCGTTGCCGTTCTTCTCATCGAACTCGTAGCTAATGTTTGCGATAGCGTCCATGATGAATCCTCTCTAAGGGGTAGTGGTTCCTATAGGGGTTCCTATAGGGGTTTCTGTAGGTTGTTCTGGGGTTTCCCCCTTGCTTATATAACTATTATGGCACAACCTAGCAGGGTGTGCAAGTCGAAACAATGTGAACCTGGTCACATTCTATTTGTGAGTGTATAAAACCCCCTGGCGGAACTATCACTAGGGGGTTTCATTAGATGCTTATCAGATATTAAACAGTGACCTCAATACGTTCCGAATCAGCGTAATGCATAACAATGTTACCACTGTACTGCTTGAGGGCGGTGATGTGGAACTCTACAGGGAACTCATGTGCATCAATCATGAGAGCCACCACATCTCGCAGAATAGACGAAGTGAGCGGGAACTCAGCTTCAAACTCATAACCACCGGTTTCAATCTTCACAAACAGGGACTCCATAGGGGCACCTACAGTGTCCGGGTCGTTATCATGTCGAATCTCGAAGTTAGTAGCGGTCAAGTCCTGGCTGTTGATAGTCTCGATGTCTTCAGGGTTGAACTTGCCGTCGAAGAAGCCGAGGATAGTGAAATTGGAAATGGAAATGCTGTTTTCGTAACTGTGGTGCAGGTACTTCAAAAGGGGTTCTCCTTGTGATTGATTGTTGATTACGTGCCACCCAGCAGGTCATTCACCCATTGGGTTTTGGGGCACCCACCCAGAGTATCAGTTACACCTGAGTGGGTGCAAGTCTACTACCGGAATCCTGTATCGGCTCAGTAGGTGTAGAAGTCGTGCACCTCATGGTTGGCAACAAGCGCCTGTCAGCCGTCCCGCATTGTGTTCTGAAAAGTCGCATTTATTATTCTTCCTCAAAATCCCCCCCCCAAAAAGCCAAGCCTACCCCGTCAAGGCGGCAACTAACTTGGCTAGTCACCTATCTTGCCTACCCTCATAGGGCACATCTTCATGCCTTCCTCACGCACGCGCGTAATAATCTTTATCCCCATCTATAGTCATTATGCCCCAAATACCCCGTTTTGCCCCGGTATTACAAGGAACAACCACCCCCAAGCTGGGGTGGAAACTCCCAAATAGTCCCCGCTAGAGCCCTTATAGTCACCCCCAAATAGTCCCCGCAAACTCCCAAATAACCACCCCCAAAAAGCCCTTATAGTCACCGGATAATCCCCTATAGTCCCCCAAAGAGCCCTTATAGTCCCTGGGGTGCCCTGGCATTGATTGGGTGCTTCCATGCCTCGCAGTCAGAGCCCTTATAGTCACCCCCCTATGGGGTTACATGAATCCCTTATAGTCACCGCACTGTAGAAGCCGCTCTAAGTAGTGCAAATAATGTGAAGTAATAAATGAGTCACGAAACCTAGATAATCCCCACAGTGGGCTTCCTGTACCTTCCTATAGGGTCTTTATAGGCATAGTAATACCCCCGTAAGGTCATTGAATCTTACGGGGGTATTGCTTATAGATAGGGTGTTAGGTGCTACTGGTCGCTTTTCTTGATATACTTTTGAGCTTCACCCTTGGGCACATGGAACGCAATTTTTGCGCGTCCAGCATCCCAAGCGTTCACAGCACAGCCCGTATCACGACCTTCTACGCAGAGCGGCTGACCATCAAAAACAGTCAATCGAACATGATACAAGGGGGTGTATTCAACATATGCCTTACCAGGCTCCTGGTCTTCAATAATAAAGTACTTATTAGGCGTGTAGGTGACTTCCTGCTTAGCCGGTGATTCACCTTCCTGCACCCAAGCATATAGGGGCTTCGTAGGTTTATTGGCACTCTTGACGCTATCAAGTAGAGCATCGCTAGAGGTGCCGCCCGTGTTTTGGATTTCGCGGGCTACCTGCTGTTGCCCATTATTACTATCCAGCTCTCGTAGCGGGTACTTGATGGTCACGGTCTGGCGCGTACCATTTTCAACCTTCGTATCGGGCATCAGCTCCAACGCCTTAACATTAGGGCTTACAATGGCAAGGGTTACCAGGGCAATGCTGACAATAATCTTTAGGATTGAACTAATCATAATCTTGCCGTATTCCTTATAACCGTATTCCCATAGAGCGGTTGGGTTTTCATGAACCCACCAATCATGGGTGAGGCGGTCGCACCCGAACAATATTTCAAAACCTTCAAAACCTGGGTCTTCCGGTACGCCTTCGGGAATGTCCTTATTGAAAAAGAACGCCGGTATGATTGCGGCAATAATTAGCCCACCAATAACGTAAAGGGCAACCTGGGCATCTAGCTTTAGAATCACCGCAACAGCAATAAGCATGAAGATGAAACTGAAACTATTCAGGTCTGAAGGCACTGGGTCAAAGGACGGTAGAGGCCCCTTGAAGTTTCGTTCTGAGTCATCCCCGTGTGCACGGTAGATGAGCCAGGGCTTCGCCCTGACGGTGACCCTCAAATCAGTATTAGCCGATTCTCCTGGCCTTGACATGTAACCCCGAAAGGTTGCCTGTCCGTTTATACTCTCCCGTCTCTCACAGGCGAGGTTGCCCTCATTACTGAGGGCGCTTATGCTTCCACGTGCAGGCGTTCTGCTTCACACTGGATGTTGATTGCCGCGTTGAGGTCGCGGTCAATCACAGCGTGGCAGTGTCCACACTTATATACACGGTCGCTTAGAGTAAGCTTAGTGTCAGGTCGCTTACCACAGTTGCTACATGTCTGCGAGGACGGGTAATAGCGGTCGATAACCTGAATAACTGAACCATACCAGGCGGCTTTGTATTCGAGCTGGGAGCGGAATGTGCCGAAGGATACGTCGAGCACTGCGCGGTTGAGTCCGGCTTTCTGTGCTACGTTCTTACCGGGGTTTTCGATAGTTCCTGATGCTGATGCGGTCATTCCGGCAACGTTAAGGTCTTCAATGCCGATAAGTGCGTACCGGGTAGTTAAGTTTTTAGTGAGCTGATGTAGCCCGGTTTTGCGGCGTAGTGCTGTGATGTGGTGGGTCTTCGACAACTTACGAACGGTTGCCTTGCGGCGGTTAGAACCTTTGACCTGTCGTGCGATTTTCTGCTGAAGCTTAGCGATACGCTTCTCAGCGCACTTGAGCCAACGGGGATTTTCGATAGTGGGTCTGGTTCCATTAGTGAAGTTCACGCCACTATCGGGGTTGAAACGCTTGGGTGCCTTCGTGTCGGAGAGTGCCGCCATGTACTTCACGCCAAGGTCTACACCTACCGCACCCGCGTTCTTCTGCTTACGGGTAGACTTAGGGGTGGGTATGTTTGTAGCAATGAGGAAGGATACATACCAGCGGTCAGCCACCTGAGATACGGTGAAAGACTTAATTACGCCACCCTTGCGGATAGTACGCATCATACGGCGAGTATTGCCATGAATACGGAAAGTTCCAAGGTGCGCAAGGCGGACATGACGGTAATCACTAATAGTAGGGGCGCTCTTGTCGCCGCGACGCTTCATGCGCGCTTTAGCATCATGATATGCAGGCTCACCGCGCAGATAGACGGTTCCATAACCACCCATCGCTTCCGGTGCAGGAATAGTGAAAGAGTCACTATTAGATGCGCGGCTCTTAAACTTGGGTGCACCCATCTTACCGCCCGCGCGCTTGCCAGTACGTGAATCAAAAAAGTTCTTGAGCGCCTTATTAGCAGACATCAACCCTGAAACAAGGACACGGCGGCTAACAGTGTGAAGCCACGGCTCCTTAGAACGTTCCTTGTCGCCCCACACTTCTTCCACAGGCACACCTTCTTCGATAGCCTTAGCGCAGGCGCGGTGATGGGCAATTTCCGGGGTGAGGTGATTTTTGGCGAACGCCATATAACCAAGCATCTTAAACTTAGGGTCTTCCTTGGTGCGAGTATTTAACTCAGCCTTAATCTCATCATCAGTTGCACCCTCTTCACGGCGTTTAGCCCAATACTCATTACGGGCGCGCATAACCTCAGCGTTATAGCCAACAAGCATATTATAGGCAAAGCGAGAAGCACCACCATTACGGGTCAGAGTAACCAACTGTGCTTGGGTGGGGTCGAGGCAGAACTTGAACGCAACATGACGCTCAATAGTACCCAGCGAGGCACTAGAGGTTTCAGTAGTGGTAGACATTCTTAAAACTTCCTGATTGGATATATGGGGCGAGCCAGCCCCGCGTGTACGGGAAACATCTTGGCTTGCTCTTTTTCGATGAGCCTTCCCTGCGTGTACGGGAAACATTCCTGACAAGGGTAAATACCCTACCAAGCCGCGAAATACATTCACAACTCTTTCCCTTACGTGGGGTGGGTCTAACATTTTGTTAGACGGTGACCCTCAAGCCGGACTAAGCCGACCCTGGTCTTGACACGTGAATGTCCGTTTAACCTCTCCCACCTCTCATAGGCGAGGGTAACACACCCCAAAAGAATGTGTTACGTGCCCCCTGTGGGATTTGAACCCACGACCTGCGGATTAAAAGTCCGTAGCTCTGACCTGACTGAGCTAAAGGGGCCTACAAGGAACAAGTATACAGTACTCGTTTCTGTTTTGCAAATTCATTATTTCTAGGGGGTCTATATGTGGGGCAATATCTCATTACGCCTATAACCATTAGGACACACCCCTAATCCTAATGCAAGCCGAAATAGCATGAAATAGGTCATATAAAGAATTGGGTAAAGCAAAACCCCCTAGGGGACTTGGAAAGCAGGTTAGGGGCATGGCTTTGTGATTCTATTATCGGCGGGGCGGATATTGCCACAAGCTGTCAGGCAGGTTAGCCGCCAACAGCTTACCCCATGCCTTGCTTACTTCCTTGATGTTCACCTCTTCGGTGTTGCCTGGGGCGTGCATCTTAACGTACTTGTCATACAGTTCCGGTGCGTCGATACGTGCCAGTTCCCAACCGATGCACTTGCAGGTATTGTCGTGCTGTTCAGGATTTCGACAGTAGCGGGTAACGCCGTCAGTGAAGGTATGCAGTCCGTCCATGCGGTTGTAGATGCCCTGCATATTCCATGCCATGCGTACCGTGCCGTAGAGGTCGGCGGCGGTGTATCCGTCCTCATCGAGTGGGTACAGGCTCTCACTGAACACTAGGGGGCTACCTTCGGTGGTTACAGCCGAGTCAGCACCAAACAGTTCATTCTCACCATATGAGGGGTCGGACTCGATGGCGATATTACCCCCCAGGATGTAGCGCCACAGGCTTACCTGTCCGGTAATGTTTGCGGTGCCCTTGATGGTTACGCGGTCTACTTCATAGAGTCCACGCAGGTCGCTAGGGGCTTCACTGATAATGGTGACCTTGTAGAAGTACTTGACGGGGCTCGGGAGGGTCATGGTGCCGTCCAGGTAGACATGCTCGAAACGCCCCTCCGGGGTGATTCCGTCACCACGGAAGAAGCACCAACCGTAGAAGGTGGTCTTGTGGGTGGTTGCCATGTTGAATCGGGTACCACCCATGAGGAATACACGGGTTTCCGGCACAGAGTCACGCTTCACATAACCGCCTACAAACTGGGTGAGGGTACGGACGGGAATAGTCACGGTCTTATCTTCATGGTTCCAGGTCACACCCTGCAAGTTATCGAAGTCTTCAAGGAAGAACAAGGGGTTGAGCTGACGGCGCACCGTGATAGTAATCAGCTCCTTACCCGCCTGCTGAAGCTTACGAAGCTCAGGGTACAGGATAGGGTAGGGGTTAATATCATCATCAGTGGTACCGTAGCGGTAGGCATTTGCCAGCTGTCCGGTGGGTGCAATATCCGCCGGGGTTAGGGGTCGCACCTCATACGGTACGGTAACACTCTTATGTGCAGGCATGTTAGTTCTCCTTCGGGTGTGTGGTAGAGACTAGTAGGTGTCTACGGTTTCGGTAATCTTGGTGCGGTTATCGTCGGTGTTCATCTCGAACCGGAACTCCTTAATGATGGACTTCAAGCCGTCTTCAATGGTTACGGTCGCTTCACCAATAATCGGGTTCTTGAGCTTATCATCCTCGTTTACATAGGTGTAAACGTCACCACAGATTAGGAAGCCCTTAATGTTGTATTCTTTGATAGCGGCTTCACGCACAGAGTCCTCGACGGATTTTTCAATCGCCGCAATCTCGCGGTCAATCCCCTCAATTTCACGGTCAATCTCCATAATTTCACGGTCAAGCGCCGCAATTTCACGGTTAATTTCAGCAATAGACCGACGCTTAGAGTCAGTAGTACCCATAAGAGTATTCCTTTCCGGTGGTGAGTAGGTATTTCCTTGTGGTGGTATCTACAACCACCATTCATATAACCATTATGACACACCCTAAACCCCTATGCAAGTCAGATTCACATGAATTAGGTCACATGAAGATTTTAGTAAAGCAAAACCCCCTAGAGGAAATACCGCTAGGGGGTTCTACTTAGTGAGTCACACTACTACTTCTTATTGTTCGCCTTCAGCTTTGCCAGCTCATCATCTAGAGCGGAATCAACAGCCAGAGAGTCCAGCTCATCGAAGCCGTCCTTTACCGGGTCAGCCATAATCTCCTGACGACCC
>ERZ772909.231-NODE-231-length-37531-cov-9.758992_pt1 | contig 37531 bp, 27 predicted proteins | sample MGYA00511137_ERZ772909 | MGnify/ENA primary metagenome ERZ772909 (study PRJEB29015, sample SAMEA2738095) | human oral metagenome | biome: human oral; feature: human-associated habitat; material: saliva | place: China | collected 2270 ... | reverse complement strand
AGACAGGGCCAGCCGCGCCGGGCGGGCCGAGCGGGCAGCCTCGCGCTCGCGGTCTAGGCGCCCGCGCCGTAGCGCCCCACCCAGGCCGCTCGCGCCCGTGTCCACATTGGGGACACAAATTGACTAAGCCAGAGCTGTTACTGATAATGATTGTCATGAGTATTAATCGCACTGCTTTACGTCGCCTGGCAGCCGCCACTGGTGTTTTGGCGCTGACCTTCTCAGCAGCCGCCTGTGGTTCTTCCACCAACTCTGAGGGTTCTTCCTCCGGCAAAATCAAGGTAGCTACCTCCTTCTACCCGGTTAACTACCTGGTGCAGTCGGTAGGTGGCAGCCACGTTGAGGCCAACTCGGTAACTCCCGCCAACGTAGAGCCGCACGACTTTGAGCTCTCCCCCAAGGACGTAACCAAGCTATCTGGCGCCAAGATGGTGGTTTATGTAGCCGGCTTCCAGTCCTCGCTAGATGAGGCAGTCAAGCAGGTTTCTGGCCCCACCGTGGTTAACCTAGCCAGTTCGGTGAAGCTGGAAAAGCGCGATAACCACGACGGTGACGATCATGACCACGAGGCTGCGTCGTCGCCGTCGGCCACTGAAACCGACCACGACGATCACGACCACGCCACCTCGGCCAGCACCGCCGAAAGCGACCACGACGATCACGACCACGGCAGCACTGACCCGCACTTCTGGCTCGACCCCACCCGCATGGCTGACGCCGCCAAGCAGGTGCACGCGGCGCTAGTAAAGGCTGACCCCACCCACAAGGCTGACTACGACGCCAACCTCAAAACTACCCTGGCTAAGCTGACCAAACTCGACACCAGCTACAAGCAGGGCCTAAGCCAGTGCACCCGCAAAACTTTCGTCACCAGCCACGCCGCTTTTGGCTACTTGGCTGAGCGCTACGGCCTAACCCAGGTCTCGGTCTCGGGCATTGACCCTGACTCTGAGCCCTCCCCCGCAGACATCGCCAAGGTCAAGCAGGTGGTTAAGCAGACCGGCACCACCACCATCTTCACCGAAGAGCTAGTTTCCCCCAAGACCGCCCAGGCCGTAGCTAAGGAAACCGGCGCTAAGACCTCGGTACTCAGCCCCATCGAGTCCGCCCCCGAAAAGGGCGACTATGAGGGCGCCATGACCACCAACCTGACTAACCTACGTGAGGCTTTGAACTGCAAGTGAGCGCTGCAAATCAGCACGCCCACGCCAACTCCCCCGCTCAACCACCCCTGAAGGTGGATTCTATTGACGTAGTCATGGGTTCCACACATATTTTGCATCAGGTGTCGCTAACGGTTGAGCGCGGGGAGTCTGTGGCGTTATTGGGCGCTAACGGATGTGGAAAATCAACCCTGATCAAGGCCTGCCTGGGGCTTTACCCTCTGGCGGGTGGCGACGTGCAGCTTTTTGGCACTTCGCTGTCTAAACGCCGCCAAGTGCCCTGGATGCGGGTGGGGTATGTGCCCCAGCGTGTCTCGGCCACAGCGGGCGTGCCCGCCACCGCCCTGGAGGTGGTGCGCTCGGGGCTACTGGGCCCGGGGCGACCTTTTGCCAGCTGGGGCGGGGGCGCTAAAGCACAGGCCCTGGAGGCTTTAGCCCAGGTGGGGCTAGCTAAACGCGCCAACGACCATGTGCAGGTGTTTTCTGGCGGCCAAGCTCAGCGCGTAATGATTGCCCGCGCCCTGGTACGCCGCCCGCAACTGCTGTTTTTGGATGAGCCCTTGGCGGGGGTGGACCGTGCCAGCCGTCAGGGCTTAGCTGACTGCCTGGCCCAGCTGCGAGAGCAGGGCATCACTCTGGTCACGGTGCTGCATGAGATGGGTGAACTAGCTGGCTTGGTCGATCGCACCGTGACTTTGGCTGATGGGCGCGTGGTTGCCAGTCGCCCCCTGGCTGCCAGCCGCCCCCTGGCTGGCCATGAGCCAGAGCGCGAGTCGGGGCGCGAGCCAGAGCCAGACTGTGAGCCAGAGCCGTACTGTGAGCCAGACTGCGAGCACCTAGACCCGCATTCGGCCGCCCCAGCCTATGTGCACCACCACGCCCCTAACCTGCATCTAAACCAGGCTGATTGAGGAGGCCGACATGATCACTGAAATGCTTGCTTCCCCACTGATGCAGCGGGCCCTGATTGCCGCCGTGCTGGTGGGCCTGGCCGCCCCGGTGGTGGGCACATACCTGGTGCAGCGTGGCCTGGCGCTGATGGGTGACGGTATTGGGCACGTCTCTCTAACCGGCGTGGCCCTGGGCTGGCTGGTGGGCGCCTGGCTGGGAGTTAGCCCCGCCGACGCTTTGGCGGTTCCCGGCGCGATTGTGGCTTCCCTGGCTGGGGCGCTGCTGATTGAGCTGATCCGCCAGGCTGGACATACGCGCGGCGACGTGGCGCTGGCAATCTTGTTTTATGGCGGCATTGCCGGGGGCGTGATCCTAATTAAGTTTGCTGGCGGCACCACCACTAATTTGAACAGCTACCTGTTTGGTTCTATCGCCACGGTTTCTGAAAATGATGTGCGCACCACCGCCGTGTTGACGCTGGCGATCTTGGCGGTGGGTATTGGCTTGCGCGGCCCTCTGTTTGCGCTATGCCACGATGAGGAGTTTGCGCGCGCCTGCGGCTTGCCGGTGGGTGTGCTCAACATTTTGGTGGCCGTGGTTTCTGCCTTGACAGTGTCTGTTTCTATGCGGGTGGTGGGCGTACTGCTGGTGAGCGCGGTGATGATTGTGCCCGTGGCGATTGCCCAGCTGGTTTCGCATTCTTTTGGGCGCACCATGAATCTGGCCATGGTTTTGGGTGTGTGTGCCTGCCTGGCTGGCTTGTTTATCACCTATGCGGTGGCGGTCTCGCCCGGCGCCATGATTGTGTGCCTGCTGGTGGCCACCTACGCGTTGACGGCTGTGTTGACGTGGGGCGCTAAGCGAGTTTTTAAACGCAAGGATTTGGAGGATGAGCGTCTAGTGGATGGACGTTTACCTGAGGTGGAGGCTAGCCGTGGCTGAGGTTAAGCGCCGCTCTACTTGGCAGCGCAGCGCGATTGTGGATTTGTTGGAGCGCAGCCAGGTGTTTCTTTCTGCCCAGCAGATTCACGCCGAGCTTGAGGAGGAGGGCACTAAGGTTGGTTTGGCTACGGTCTACCGGAATTTGCAGTCTTTGGCTGAGGAGGATTTGGTAGATACGGTCCGCTCCGACGACGGCGAGGCCCTGTATCGTCTGTGCACTAACGAGGGCCACCATCACCACTTGGTGTGCCGCAGCTGCGGCAAGGCGGTGGAGATTGCCGGCTCCTTGTTTGAAAACTGGGTGCATGACATTGCCTCAGCCAATGGTTTTACCAAGGTAGAGCACGTGGCCGAATTCTTTGGCCTGTGCAATGACTGCTCCCAAAAGCAGGCCAATAACTAGCCAACAAACAAAGCTCCATCAACAATCTCGTCGCATCCCCACGATTCACGCGTGGCCCTCTGTATCCCGGCTGACATTAATCGTGGTATCCTTCGTCCGCCGCAGCTGGGGGATCGCGTAACGGGGGTCGAATTGCGATAGCGGCGTGTACGCCTCATAAACGTCCAGCCCGCGACCAAGATCGATCACCCAGCCGGTATCGGTCACGATGCTACGGTCGTGGAAGTTATCAACGATGCTCCAATCGATGACGATCCCGAACTGTCCCCACGACTGTTGTAGCTGTTCGAACGTCGCTTCCTGCTTCGCGCGATACTCATCCTCATCGCTCGCACAGGTCTCGATGACAACGTGCGGCAGCCTAGCAGCGTCAGCATGCTGGATCAGCAGTAGCAAAATCTCGTGCACGTTCCGGATTTGGTGAGGCTTCCGTAAGTACGGATCGCGGATTTGAATCTCAGCCGCATCGTGCAGCGCTGAGCTGGCTCCGGTGACCTCGTCGACTTGCTTAGCCCATCGGCGGGCGTCGTCTCGCGTCGCGACATCGTGGGTCCACGTACTGAAGTCGCGCTGCGCGGAGTTGTGCCGGTAGTCCCAGCCGTTCGCGTTCATGACGAAGAGCCAGGTCATGAGCGCGTCGAAGGTGTGCTTGCCATCGTATCCCCAGATGGCGTGAGCGCCTTCCCAGAAGTACGCGTCAAGACCCCATTTAAGGGCCTTGAGGGGATCATTGCCATCCACGGAGGAGGCCGTGGCGAGCTTAGCGAAGAGGACGGAGAAGGAACGCTGCTGGGTTTTGAGCAGGACAGCGCTCATTGCGGCGAGGAAGGTCTTGCGGTCAGATCGTTTGTCGGCGTCAGCGATGCCAGCGAGGTGCTTCTTGAGGTCGGCAACACGCGCGCTGGATTTGAAGAAGGGCGCGTACTCGTCGATGATGACCGCGAGGGCGGGATCAACGCCGAGTTCGCGCACGAGGAGGGTCGAGGCGTCTGCCGTGAAGGTCGGGTATCCGCATCGCACGTCGGCGAGGAGGTCTTCTTCGAGGGACGGCAGTTCACCGGCGCGGTAGAGCACGTAGCGAGACTTGGTGTCTTCTGCAAAGATGCGGAGTTTGGTCTTGAAGAGGTTGGCGTTGATGGTGATCAGGGTGGCGCCGTCGAGCAGTTCTTGGACGGCGTCAAGGTCGTCCGCATATTCGCTGTTGCGATCCAACCACGTGACGATACGCCCCTGCTCGAGCAAGGCGTTCAGTTCCTCTGCCAGCCGAGAGGCATCGATTCCGCTCCTTGTGTGCCTCCTCCGAGTCGGTCATGCAGGTCCGTCAGGCGCTCCAGTGCACGCCTGAGGCTATCGCTTTCGACGGCGGCACGCTCGATGCTCCAATGGCGCGTCATGAGGCGCTGTAGGTGTAGCGCGTAAGCGGGACCAAAATCCAGCTCGCGTCCTTTTTCTTCGACAGCATCCTTGAGCTTCGCGTCCTTCATCATGCGGAGCAGGTAGGGCTTGTGGTGGGAGGCGGGCGGCTTTACACTCGCCACCGATCTGCCGCAGAACTCTGCGACGCCCTGCCGATCCGCCAGGATCCACGACTCGATACACTGGTCGACGATCCGAATTAGCAGATCCGGTGACTCACCCGGAGTGTGTTCGACGAGTTCCGCACGAAGTGTCACGGGGCATCCCTCACCGTCCTGATCGAGGTCACGAAAGATGACGTATGGGAGAACGCGAGCGGCTTCCCAGTACTTCTTGATATCCCTGTCAATCGCACCCTTGCCGTTGGCGCTCGTGACAGAGAATTCACTATCGGCCCATCCCGCCGCGTACATCAGCGCGGTAACAACCGGTATGTCAGTCGAGCCCTCGACGATGACCTGGGCGTAGACGTAGCCCTCCATCGCTTACCAGGTTCCCAGGGGAATCGTGCGACCATTGACAGCGTCGATGCCCTGCGACTTGGGCAGGCCAGCGCTAACCACGGCTTTGATGCGCGGGTCGTTCGACTCCGACAGCAGCTCACCCGTCGTCTCCCCGTTCTCCGAGCGCAACATCAGGACCTGGCTGGGGAGCACCAGCTCGGAGTCGATGAGTTCCGGCGAATGGGTGCTGATGACCATCTGCACGTCACGGTTCATGGCGACCTCTGCCAGCAGCGAGGGGAGCGAACGGACGACGGAGGCCTGCAGGAAGGTCTCGGGTTCTTCGATGAGGACGACGCTCGTGTCGCGCGGTAGCGTCGCCAGGTCAAAAAGCATGCCAAGCAGGCGCAGCGTTCCCTCGGAGAACTGCTCGTGCGAGTAGACGCCGCTCGCCCCACGAACGGGAGTATCGCTGTAAAACACTACCTCCGTGCCGAGCCCCATCCGCTGGTAAGACAGGTTTGGGATTTCCGGAACCACCGAGGCCATGATCGGGCGAATACGATCGACCACGGCATCCAGCTGCTGATCCGAGAAGCGCCCCACGTGCTGGAAGAAGCCCGTCCCGTGGTCGGGGTCGTAGCGATCTGAACGCTCAAGCATCTTCTTGGGATTCGGATGGATGTATCGGATACCCGCGAGGGTTTGACGAACTCTTGTTCGCTGCGCTTCCTCATCTTCAACCGGGAAGGACTCGCCTTCGTCTGCAGGCTTCTTGCCCCCTGCCGTGATTGTTTGATGAACGTCCAGATACCTGTCGTTGGGCTCACCAGTGAGTGGATCCGTCATCGGAAACGCGAACGTTTGATCGGCATCACTGCCGCGTTTCGTCGACTCGGAACCCGCCGACATCAGCCGAAGAAACAAAGCGAATTCCGTCGAGTTCTGGGTGTCGTTAAATGTCGCGACGAAAGCGGCAGAATCCGCGCCAGAACGAAAGTATCGGTCTGGGCCACCCAGATCCTCCGAAGCGGCCACAAGCCCACGGCGCCCAATATCACCCAGGAATCGCAGTGCGCCGAGAAGGTTGGTCTTTCCTGAGGAGTTGGGGCCGACGACGAAGAGGCGCGAGGACAGGTCGAACTCGATGTGGGCGAAGTTGCGCCAGTTCGTGATGGCGATGTGCGTCAGCTTCACGTTGTGTCCTTTCGTTGCCAGACCGGGTGCCTCTCCAGTGTCCCACGGGGTGGAGGCACTGTCAGGACCACCACACGTTGTTCTTCTTGATTTCCCCACGGGCCCACTTCAGGTCAGTCGCGATTCGCAACGAAACGAAGAGCATCATCCTCAAGGAACGACAGATGCTTCGTCGTCGCAGTCGCCAAGCGCCTCCTTGTCGATTCTGAATCCGCAACCACCAGATTCTGCTCGAACAACACGCCACTCGCCTCGCGGGCACTCATACCGGCAACCATCAGCTCCGCTGCCTCAAACGTCCCAGCATTCGTCGCGCCACCCACCGTAATAGTCGAGGAAATACTCCGATCCAACACGACACCCCCTCACGGTCTCCCCGAATGCACGCGGCGGGATCTCCGCCAAGACAGCCACTATCATCACACAGCGGCGTCCCCACTGCGAATCCAACCGCCCTTGTTTCGACAGCCAGGTGTTTCTTTCTGCCCAGCAGATTCACGCCGAGCTTGAGGAGGAGGGCACTAAGGTTGGTTTGGCTACGGTCTACCGGAATTTGCAGTCTTTGGCTGAGGAGGATTTGGTAGATACGGTCCGCTCCGACGACGGCGAGGCCCTGTATCGTCTGTGCACTAACGAGGGCCACCATCACCACACTAGCCAATAAACCCCCTGTTCCCTCAGGCGCCGCGCCAGCTATACTGGTTTTGCCTGAGGGAACATGTTTTTAAGGGGTTTTCGGCGCCATGATCAAGTGATCTTCACTCAGCTTTGCTGAGACGTATCAGAAGTTTTTTTTGCGTCTGAAAGATCACTATGCCCTCAATCATTGTTACTGACGTTTCTTTTTCTTACGGCTCCCACCTGGTACTTGACCGCGTAAGTCTGCAGGTTGGCGCCGGCGAGCGGGCTTTTTTGGTGGGCCCAAATGGTAGCGGCAAAACTACTTTGATGAAGCTACTGACCGGCCAGCTTGCCCCTGATAGCGGGCAGCTAGTTTCTGGCCCTTTCCCGCAATCCATCCCTGATGAGGATTTTGAGGGAACGGTAGAGCAGTTTATTGATGTGGCTCTGGCGCCGCTAAAGTCTTTGGCGGCGCGTTTTGAGCAGGTCACAGCGGCGCTTGCTAGTGGCGAGACTGGCTGTGAAGGCGAATATGACGAGCTGCTGGCGCAGATGAGTGCCCGTGACGTGTGGTCGCTGGCGGCGCGTATTGGTGAGACTCTTAGCGGCCTTGGCTTAAGTGATCTTAAAGAGTCAGGTTTTAACCGGCAGTTAGCTACCTTGTCTCCTGGGCAGCGCTCGCGCGTGCGGCTTGCGGCTTTGTTGCTGTTGGCCCCTGAAGTGTTGATTTTGGATGAGCCCACGAATCACCTTGATGAGCAGGCCACTAGTTTTTTGGTGCATACTCTTAAAAATTGGCCTGGCCCGGTGCTTGCCACCAGCCATGACCGAGCTTTTATTGAAGAGAGCGCCACTGTCATTTATGACCTGGATATAAACGTGTGGCAGCAGCTGGCTAGGGCCGAGGGCAGGGATGAGCTGGTAGGCCTGGTGCGTAATGCGGGTAATTACAGCGCCTACCTTGAAGCAAAAACTACTGCCCAAGCTAAACGCTCCCGCATCTATGCTGATCAGCAGGCTCAAAAGCGTGGGCTGCGTGAGCACCGGCAGGAAAGTATGCATATCGCTAAGGGCGGGGTACGTTTAAAAACTGCTTCTGGCATGGCTAAGAAGTTTTTTGCCGATAGGGCTGCAGCTACTTCTGTTAAACGTACCCGCAATGACGACGTGCGCCTTAGCCGGCTTGCTGAGCAGGAGGTGCGTAAGCCGCGTTTCTATCAGCTTGATTTTCCTTGCTTTGAGGGGCGCGTTGGCGGTGCTTTAGCGGTGTGTGCTAGGCAGGCGAGTGTTTGTGGCAGGCTGAGCCCGGTTAGTTTTGACTTGTCTGCTGGCGAGCATTTGCTTGTCACTGGCCCTAATGGGGCTGGTAAATCTACTTTGCTTAATTGGATTGCGACGACGGCGCCTGCTGTAGGTGCGCAAGCTAGCGGCGTTATTTCTCGCGCCGAGCCGGTTAGTTTCATTCCGCAACGTCTGCCGCTTGAAAGTGATGCGGGGTTTGGGCCACTGGCTTGGCGTGAGGGTATTGGTGAGCGTGGTAAGGGCATATTGCACCCTTCTATGTGGTCAACCCCTATCTGGCAGCTTTCGGCAGGTAATCAAAGGCGCGCGCAGCTAGCTGTTGCGCTTGCTAATAGCCCAGCTGTTTTGATCATGGATGAACCCACAAACTATCTCGACCTGGAAACCATGCATGTGCTTGAAGATGCGCTGCGCGCCTGGCGTGGCACATTGATCTTGGCTAGCCATGACCGCTGGCTGATCCAACACTGGCACGGGCGCAAACTCCAGCTAACCCCACCAACTCAGCCTGCGCTATAGCTACCGCCAAAGCCTAAACCATTACTCAACTTGTTACCCAAACTCAGGTCGTCTTTGCAACGTACCAGTCGATCGAGGTCATTCACCGCGCGCAGGAGATCGCGGGCGATGACTGGCGCGACTTCGACCTGATCATCTACGACGAGGCCCACCGCACGACGGGTGCGACGCTGACGGGCGAGGACGAGAGCGCCTTCACGAAAATCCACAGCGACGCGTTCATCCGCCGCACGAAGACCCTGTACATGACGGCAACGCCGCGTATTTTCGCTGAGAACGCGAAGAATAGGGCGTCGGAGAAGGACGCGATCCTGACCTCAATGGACGATCAGGAGACCTACGGTCCGGTGTTCTTCCGCCTGGGGTTTGGCCAGGCGGTGAAGGAGAATCTGCTGACAGACTACAAGGTCATCATCCTGACGGTTAGTGAGGAAGAGGTCTCCCAGAAGTATCAGTTGATCGCGGAGATGGGCGGCGAGCTGAACCTCGACACGGCCGCGAAGCTGACAGGCTGTTGGAACGCGCTGGCTAAGCGTAAGAACCCCGGTTCGGACGTGGACTACGGTGATGATCGCGCGCCGATGCGCCGCGCCGTGGCCTTCTGTAAGGATATTAAGGCCTTGAAGCAGGTAACAGATCAGTTCCCGGACCTGGTGAACGGCCCCTTTGGCCTGAGCGACCTCAGCAACGACGACGCATCGGATAACCTGCAGGTCGAGTGCCACCACGTGGACGGCACGATGAACGCAGCGGTGCGTGCACGCGAAATGGATTGGCTGACCGAGGACGCGGGCACGGATGAGGAGCCGGTTTGCCGCATCCTGACGAACGCGCGCTGTCTGAGCGAGGGCGTGGACGTGCCCACGCTGGACGCGGTGTTCTTCCTGTCGCCACGCAAGTCGCAGGTGGACGTGATTCAGGCGGTGGGCCGCGTGATGCGTCGCGCTGAGGGCAAGGATTTCGGCTACATCATCTTGCCCGTGGCTGTGCCGTCGGGTATGTCGCCGGAGCGCGCGCTGGATGACAACAAGCGTTTCCAGGTGGTGTGGCAGGTCCTCAAGGCGCTGCGCACGCACGACGAGCGCTTCGATACGGCAATCAACTCCATGGAGCTCAACGGCCAGGGCCCGGAGAACATCATCGTCGAGCAGGTGTCTCTGGCAAAGGACAAGAAGCAGGATGATCCGCTCGGCGGCAGCGCGAACGATGAGGACGAGGCCGGGGCTGAGTCTGGCGCGGACGGCGTGGCCCAGGGAATCCAGGGTCAGCTGACGCTGCTGCCGTCGGATTGGAAGGAGTCAGTGTTCGGCCGGATCGTGAAGAAGGTGGGCTCGTCCCTGTACTGGGAGGACTGGTCCAAGGACATCGCGACGGTCGCGGACCGCTACATTCACCTCATCGATCGCCTGCTGGAGGATCCGGAGCGCCAGGACGCGTTCCAGGAGTTCGTGAACGCGCTGCGCGCGACGCTGAACCCGGCCGTGGACAACGAGTCAGCGGTGGAGATGCTGGCCCAGCATATTCTCACTGCGCCGCTCTTTGACGCGATGTTCCCGGATCATTCGTTCTCGAAGCAGAACCCTGTGAGCCGCGCGATGAACACGATCCTTGAGATGCTCACCGATCATTCGATGATCGAGAACGAGCGCCGCGACCTGGATGCCTTCTACCGAGCGATGGTCGAGCGCATCGAGGCTGTGCACACCCTGGCTGGCAAGCAGGAGATCATGCGCACGCTCTACGACCGCTTCTTCTCGCAGGCGTTCCCACGCATGAGCGAGCGCCTGGGCGTCGTCTTCACACCCGTCGAGGTTGTCGACTTCATCATCCGCAGCGCGGATGACGCGATGCGCACGGCGTTTGGCCAGAGCCTGGGGGATCGCGGGGTGTCGATCATCGAAACTTTCATGACACGCCGGATACAAACACGCGCGAACCACGATTTAGCCGCCTGACTGGTTCACTTACGTAACCTCGTGCGCTATTGGACGTCGAACGATTTCGACTGTTTCTCGTTTTCTTCGACCCAGTGCACAGTTAGCTTTGTGCCTGCGGTGTTCATCGAATACAGGACTGGCACTTTCCAGATGGCTCCAGGTTCAAGCGTGATTGGCTGATTGTCCCAAAGGAGTCTCATAAGGCCCGATGTGGCTTGGACTTCGAAGGTCACCGACTCAGCAGCGAGATCACCAGTATTAGTAACTTCGTACCAGCGCTTAGTTTCATACCTCACCTGACCTGACTTGTCGATGCCTATTTGCAACTGCTCGCTGTTGGAGGCGACTCGGAACCTGACACCGACTGGAGTTTCTTGACTCGCTGTCGTGGCCATATCCATCCTGGCCAAGTCAAGCTCAATGGCTGCCCAGATCTGGCTTTCAAGCTGGCTCGCATCGTCAAACTCGCCGAGCAGACCCCGCTCGCTTATTTCCTGCCTAAACTGACGAAGCCCGTCCAATTGAGAGGTGTCTACATCGTGCGGTAGTGGAGCTGTTGAGAAGTACAGGTGCACTGGCTTCCCGCTATTTACGGCACGCTCGATCTCTTCAACGGTTCCTGAAACCGCTTCGCGAGTGGGAGAACCAAGACGGCTACCGAACAACGCTACGACGATGTCGGCCCCGTCGACCCCTTGTTCATTGATGATTGACTGTGGATGATCACCCAATAGGGGCACAGAGGAGCTTTCCCAACGCCATGGGAGTAGCACGATACTACGCGTAGCAGCATGGCGGCTGTTCCATGAATGAATTGCGCTCTCAACGGCGTCACGAGCCTTAGGAACATCGGAAGGCGAAGCAACCAGCACACGTAAAACTGTTGCAGTAAAACTCATGCCCAAATTTTAGTTGACTGCTTGCCTCTCCGGGGTGATGAGGGTCCTACGGCGGGTATGGGTCTACGCGCCCTTTGATGCCTTGATGGCTACTACTTGGGTGCTGCCGTCGCGGAATTGAAAGGTGATATTGACATCGACGGTGCCTTTGTCGAGCAAAGCTACGCAGAGGTATGGGCTGAATACCAACTGTTCAAGATCAAGGTTGACGGTCTCCTGCCTGTAGTAGTGGTGGGCGACCAGTCGGTTGTTCTTGTTCTGGATCTAGGCGACCACGGCAGAGCGTGCTCAGCTAACAGCGCCTGGTGCTGTTTGTGACTAGCGTTGAACGCCTTCTCGTAGGCTTGCTGGTCTTGAGCGAGTCGTGCATTGTGAGCGATCATCGATTGGAGCTTCTTGGCCACCTCGTTGATTTGAGCGAAAAGCCCGGCAGCCTCGATCTCCCGGTCACTCGTGTCGAGGGCGTCGAGAACGGCTTGGTTGACGCCGGTGTCGGTCGGTGAGCCGAATCTAAGGCGAATGGCCTCCAGGGAACATGTCCTTAAGTCGTTGATCGCTGATATGCCCGGCGGCGCACTTTTCCGGGCCTGCGTATTTGTGGCCGAACCGCCGTCCTGCTCAATGACCGGCAGCAGGCCGAACTGGTTCTTCAACAAGTCATAGACGAACAAGCGACCCTTCTGGGTCCAGTGCATGTCAACAGCCCTGGGGGGCGCCCCTAGCTAAATTCCCGGAAAAGTAGCGTTTTATTAGAAATCATCAAGGTCAGGACCACTGTCCTGGTTCATCCGTGTCGTGAGGTAAACTTCGGTGGACGCTCTGCTGAGCCAGGATGGTGGACAAGTAGAACGTCCTTATTTTTTCTTAGGAAACGCAGGCGCAAGAGAGCAAACGGGTATGGCAAACGAGGTATCGCGCGCGGCAGCATCGGCTACCGCACGAATCGTGTGGGACACAGCTGACAAGTTTCTGCGCAATGTCGTAGAACCCCAGGAGTACGGCGACTACATCCTGCCTTTCACAGTCTTGCGCCGCCTTGAATGTCTTCTTGAAGATTCCAAGGAAGATGTTATTGAGTACGTTGAAACACTGCGCGGTATGCCAACCTACCTGATCGATATCGCTGTGAAGGAACGTTTCGGTCTTAGCTTTTACAACGTCTCTAAGTTTAACCTGGCATGGATCGCCTCAGTAGACGATAACGTCGACAAGGCTTTACTGAGCTATGTCAACGGTTTCTCACACAATATTGCGGATATTTGGGCCGCGTTTGACTTCCCTAAACTGGTCACCAAACTAGCTTCTGCAAATCGCCTATTTGAAGTAGTCAAGCACTTCTCGACGCTGTCGCTGGGCTCGACGAGTGTTGAAGACTCCACTATGGGTGACATCTTCGAAGATGTCATGTACCGGGCCTTCGATAAGAAGGGGAAGGCTGCAGGTGCTTTTTATACACCACGTGACGCGATCAAGTTAATGGTCGACGTGTTGTTTGCAGCTGACACCGAATCACTTGCCGGCGAGGATGTGCTGCGCTCAATTTATGATCCCACGGCAGGCTCAGGCGGTATGTTGCTGGTCGCACAGCAGGCATTGCGTGAGCTGAACCCAGGAGTCAAGGTCACTGTTTTTGGCCAAGAATTGATGGATTCTGCCTACGCACTTGGCAAAGCAGACCTACTCATCCAGGGTGGGCGCCCGGACGCAATTAAGCAGGGGGATACGCTCATCCAGGACCTGTATATGGGACAGACTTTCGATTATGTCCTTTCTAACCCACCATTCGGTGGAGACTGGGAAGTTGAACAGGCATCGGTCAAAGAACAAGCAAAGGTACCCGGTTCTCGTTTCAGTCATGGCCTGCCAAGTAAGTCAGATGGACAAATGCTGTTTCTATGCCACTGCGCGTCGAAGCTGAATCCTTCAGGTGGACGTGCGGCCGTGGTGTCGAACGCGTCTCCGCTGTTTAACTCCGATTCAGGCCCAAATTCGATCCGCCAGTGGCTTTTTGATGAGGATTTGATCGACGCAATTATTGCCTTGCCGACGCAGATGTTTTATGGCACTGGTATCGCAACGTATGTGTGGATCCTGGACAATCACAAGCCGCTCAAGCGTCGCGGCAAGATTCAGCTGCTTGACGCGTCGGGTCTGTGGGAGCCGATGCGTAAAGGCATGGGTGATAAACGGCGCGAGATGAGCGAGGCGAACCGCGAGGCCGTGGTCCAGGCCTACCAGCATTTCGAGGATTCGGATATCTCACGAATCCTCACTCCGCAGGACTTAATGTTCCGGGACGTGCCCGTGTTTAAGCAGGCGCGCTTAGCTACGCGTTACTCTGACGAGGCTGTGGATACTTTACGCGGCCGCCGTGACTTCAGTGAGGCCTTGGTACGGGTGATGCGTGAACTTGACGGCACCCCGTGGAATGAGCTTCCCTTGCGGATACGCGCAACCACGAAAACCGAGGGTATTAAGGTTTCCGTGGGCCTGATCGACGCCGTTATGAAGGCGATGGCTGTACCGGACGATAATGCGCCCCTGGCGGTGGACCGCAAGGGGGCTCCCGTGCTGGCGGACGGCTGGAAGATCGTGGAGCGCGTGCCGGCGAGCCAGGACCTAGAGGAGCACATGGCCACCGAGGTTCTACCTTTTGCTCCCGGAGTAACCTGGGACGAGTCAAAGGCTAAGGAGGGTAACGAAATTCCGTTTACCCGTATCTTCTACGTGCCCGAGGAGCCTCGTCCTCTGGCCGAGATCGACGCGGACGTACAGCGAATCATGGGCGAGCTGGCAGAGATGTTTGCGGAGGTGCATCGAGATGAGTGAACGTCCCCTTTGGACTGTGCTTTCAGAGATTGACCAACGTGCAGGAGAGCTAGCCTTAACTTTGCCTTTGCTTTCAGTGTCCAAGTCGCATGGTGTCGTACGATATAAGGATTTGTTTCCAGATCGAGTAATACGTGCCAATGATTTGAGTCACTATAAACTAGTCGAGCCTGGTCAGATCGTTTTAAATAAAATGAGTGCGGCAACTGGTGCTGTTGGACGTGCAGAGGAACGAGGTCTGGTTTCTCCGGATTATGCAGTGCTTAGTCCCTCATGCGACTGTGATTCGAGATATCTGAGATATTTACTTGGCTCTGAAGAATTCTGTAAGAACAAAGTCGAGCCGCTCCTTCAAGGAATTGGTATCGGCGATGTTTCGAACGCTCGCACTCCTCGTGTAACTATAATGTCTTATTTATCAATAGTTGCCTTTCTTCCTAAAGTCCAGATACAAACAAAGATTATCGATTATCTGGATCGTGAGACCGGCGAGATCGACGCGATGCTCGCTAAGCTCGAAGTCTTGAACGAAGCACTCAATATACGTAGAGCTTCCGTTATTGAGCGGGAAACTATCGCGCGATCAGGAAGGTTGACGAGATTAAAGTTCTGCGCGAACCTTTCTTTGGGAAAGACATTACAAGGAGCACGAAAGAGCGATCGCGAAACCTTAGTAAACTACGTACGTGCCGCATCTATTCAGCCCCACGGTTTGGAGCTTGACGACCAACGAATGTGGATGACTCAAGAAGAATTACAAAAGTACGACCTAAGACTAGGTGACATCCTTATCGTAGAAGGTGGAGCGGCTGGACGAAGCGTGTATCTTGAAAAGGATATACCTGGCTGGGGATTCCAAAACCACGTTATCCGTGTTAGGCCAGATGAGCGCCATGATGGAAGGTTTCTAAATTACTGTATTAAAGGGCATTATGCAGGAGGATTGATTGATATTCTCGCTGATGGGGCAACAATTCCAGGTTTATCTTCCGATAAAGCTAAGAATCTTCCTATTCCTGACATGTCGTTGGACGAGCAACAGCGCATCGCTGATCACCTTGATGAGGTGACCGGTAGGATCGACGCCATGCTCACAAAGATTGATGAGCTCAAGGCCACCCTCGCCGAACGCCGGGCCGCGCTCATCAGTGACGTTGTTACGGGCCGAAAGAAGGTTGCCTGATGGGGCGCGCGCAACTTCTAGAGCAAGAGTTTGAATCCAATATCTGCTCCGAACTTTCAGAGCATGGCTGGTTATATAAGGCGCAAGGAAACACCGAATCTGCAGGTTGGAATGTAGAACTCGCACTCATTCCCAACGACGTACTCCATTGGCTCTCCACCCAATACCCAGAGGAATACGAAAAGGCAATCCCTGCAGACCTAGCAGACGGCCCGCGAACCACCGCTGAACGCAGCTTGCTCAACAACCTCACTAGCCAGCTCAACAAGCAGACTCGTCTGAACACGACCACAGGCGCACCTGTAGGTGGCCTACTTGGTGTACTGCGCACAGGTTTCTCCTATGCACAGGTTGGCCGCCCAACAGCAAAGTTTGGGCCCATGATGGCGTTCCCGCCTGCAAATCCTGAGTTGACCGAGGTTACCGAGGCATCGGATGCCGTACGCCTACGTGTTATGCGACAGGTTCGTTTTGACACCACTACTAACGAGTCTATCGACGTAGTGCTGTGTGCAAACGGTATCCCCGTGGTAACTATGGAACTCAAAACCGACAACACGCAGTCTGTCAACCATGCGATCCGTCAATACAAGAAGGATCGTAAGCCCAATGCCAAACGCCCACTCCTCACCCCCGGGCGAGTGCTCGTCCACTTCGCTGTTTCTAACGACAGCGTGTTCATGACGACTAAATTGGATGGTGAAAATACAGTCTTCCTGCCTTTCAACCAGGGGAACAACAGGCACGCTGGCAACCCACCCTCATCAACTGGTTCGCCTACAAACTACCTGTGGCGAGATATCCTCAATCGCCCCATGTTTATGCGTATCCTTAAGGACTACGCCTTATATGAACCTAGTAGGGGCAGCAGAAAACAAGATGGACACCTGGTCTTCCCGCGCTTCCACCAGCTACGCGCCGTCGAACGTGTAATTGAAGACATCGAAGCTAAGGGACCGGGCGGACGTTACCTGATCTGGCACTCCGCAGGATCTGGAAAAACTAAGACCATCACGTGGCTTAGCCACCGCCTCATTCGCCACGTCAACTCCAACGCCCGTTCCACCTTTGACTCCGTCATCGTCGTCACTGACCGAACAGTCCTTGACGAAAACATCCGAGGTGACATGGGCCTGGTCTCATCCAGCAGGGGCCTGATCGTCACCGTCGGAGAGAAGTCGGGGGCGAAATCACCGCAGTTGAAGAAGGCCCTTATCGAAGGTGATCACATCATTACCTGTACCCTGCAGACCTTCCCGGAGGTAATGAAACTAATCGAGGACACCTCCGAGCTGCGCGGACGCAACTGGGCCGTCGTCGCTGACGAAGCCCACTCCTCTCAGTCCGGCTCCAGCGCCCGAGGCCTCAAGGCCCTCCTCGCCGACATCGACGTGGAAGACCCCGAGAACGTGAGCGCGGACGAGCTACTCGCAGCCAAGGACTCAGCAATTGCAACCGCCAGTAACATTACCTTCATTGCACTCACCGCGACACCGAAAGCCAAGACGCTACGGTTGTTCGGCACCAAGGATGAGGATGGAAACTGGTGCGCCTTTGACACTTACACTATGGCGCAGGCCATTGAAGAGGGTTTCATCCTCGATGTTCTCACCAACTATTCGACCTATGACATGTTCCTACGTGTCAAGAATGAGCTGGAGAATCCCCAGGAAGAGACCTTAGTCGATACGGGACATGCGGTCACCGCTATCGTGCGCTTCGCGCGACTGCATCCAACCGCCATCGCACAGAAAGTAAGTGTCGTAATAGAACACTTTTACCGCAACGTAAAGCCCCTGCTCTCGGGCAACGCACGAGCAATGGTAGTAACGAGCTCAAGACCCGAGGCCTACCGTTGGTTCGAGGAGATGAACACATACATCAACAAAAAGGGTTATGACGATATTCGTACCCTTGTTGCTTTCTCTGGCTCTTTAGAAGCTGATGATGGTGAAACGGTCAGTGAGACATCACTCAATGGACGCAGCGATACAGCCAAAGCATTCCGCGAAGAAGACTATAAAATCCTGATTGTCGCCAACAAGTTCCAGACCGGTTTTGACGAACCTCGTCTGATGGCTATGTATGTGGACAAGAAGCTATCTGGCATTGCTGCAGTGCAGACCCTTTCACGTCTGAACCGCACCTTTCCCGGCAAAACTTCCCCTATGGTCGTGGACTTCCAAAACACTCCAGCCAGTATCCAAGATGACTTCAAAATGTACTACTCAGACGCTCACGTGTCCGGGGAAGTCGATCCAAACTCGCTGATTACGATTGCCGAGCGCCTAGACACGGCTGGCATGTACACCATGTCAGAAATGGAGGCAGTAGCTGATGCGTATCTGAATGATGCAGGCGGAGAAGCCATAGCGAAGACCCTAGGACCAATCAAGGAACGATGGCAGTCTGAATGGCATAATGCACGCCTGAACAAGGACAACGAGCTCAAGGAAGCACTGCAGAGCTTCCGTGCTGACACGATCAGCTATCGCAATGCTTGGCAGTTCCTCAGCCAAATTGTCGATTATCAGGATCTTGAACTACACAAGCGCGCCATCTTGGCCACCCTGCTGTCACGCAATCTGCACATGGACGGCAATCAGTACGACGATTCCTATCTTGAGGGCGTACAGCTCTCAGGCGTGCAGCTGGTACCTTCAGCCATCAATGAAGACCACTCCCTAAGTGAGGGTAGTGATGAGGCCATGCAGCTTCCTGCCTTTGACGGCGAGTTTCATGGTGGTCAGGCTCCAAAGAAGGGACCTCTAGCGGAGGTTATTGAGCGAGTCAACGAGATGTTCCGAGCTAGGCATGTAGACGTTACCGAGGGAAGTGTCGCCGGTTTTATCAGCACTTACTGGGGTTTTCTAGGCGAAGATGATGCTGCCCAAGCCATGGCAAAGAACAACAGCACCAGTCAACTAAAAGCCTCATATGACTTCAGTAACGTCGTAGGCCGTGCCGTTCTTCGTACCTGCGAGGAATCTAAAGAGATTCAGTCCTATATGAGAGATCCTTCCTTCCTGCAAAACATCATAGAGATTACGGCTGATGCTCTACACGCCCAGTACAACTAGGCTAAAACGGTTGCTTATATTGGAGTATGACTTTGTTTGAGCTTAAGTTTCTTGAACCGGCTAAAGACTACACCTCACCATTCCCTCATGACCCGGAAGGGTTTACAGACACATGGTGGATCCCGAATATAGATATGCCCTATTACGACGATTTAGGTGGGACAAAGCTAATTCAGTTTCTAGTTGATCATGTTGAAGTTGGGCGAGCAAAAATAACAGATTGGTGTCTCTCTACTGCATACATAGGTATCAATTCAGAGATCAACACCAAACAAATCTGGTTCTTTGAAATCCATCAGAACGCTCGTCGAAAAGGATATGGTACAGAGTTCGCTAAACAACTCATAAATATTTATCCAGATGTTCCGTTAATTGCTTTCTCTGAAAATGCAGATGACTTCTGGTCTCGTATCGGCTGGATATATTACCCACGGAAAGACGGAGATAAACATTGCGGAAAGTTATTTATTTCTAAAACAGTTAGCTCTTGAACGACAAGCGCTTGTAGCTGAAAAAGATCCAGCCCGCCTTCGGGCTGCGGGGCTGATCAGGTATTAGACTGCACATTAGGCATAATCTCTAGATAGAAAGAAGGCAGTCATGCCTACCCCTGAAAGTGTCGTAACTGATAAGCGCGTTGCCGTGATGGTGGCCGATGGGCTTGAAGAGGTCGAGTGCCTGGCGGTGGTGGATGTGCTGTTCCGCGCCGGTATTGGCGCTGACCTGCTATCCATCTCTGATTCGCTTGAAGTTACCTCCTCCCACGGCATTCACTTGCGCTGTGATGCCCTAGCCAGCCAGGTTGACCTCGCCAGCTACGCCCTAATGTTCCTACCCGGCGGTATGCCGGGCACGCTGAACCTGGGTGCCAGCGTCCTGGTCACTGACGAGGTGCGCCGTCGTAGCGCCGCAGGCCAGCCCCTAGCCGCTATCTGCGCCGCCCCTTCTATCCTGGCTGAGCATGGCGCTCTACAGGCTCGCCACGCTACCGCCAACCCCGGCTTCATGGATGCTATTGCCGCAGGTGGGGCGCTTATGAGTGAGGCTGCGGTGGTGCGTGACGCTAACTTGATCACTTCGCGTGGCATGGGCACCGCCACTGAGCTGGGTTTTGAGATTATCCGCCTGCTTTTGGGCGACGACGCCGAGCAGGTGGTGGCCAGCGTCAAGCAGGGCATCGTCTACCAGCGCTAACGCCTGTTCGCATCAGTACGCATAGCTAGCATCACCGTGCGCGCCCCCTGATCGTCACCACGGGCCTAGCTCAGCGTCACCACGGGCCTAGCTCAGCGTCACCACGGGCATCCTGACAAACTTAGGTTTTTACCTGGGCGTCAAGAATGCTAGGCTTAGCGCGTGCAGAACGTATCCATGATCCGTGCTTGGTGGTGGCTACCTTAATGGGTGAGCCACTTTCGTGATGCGTTTTAAATTTTAAGGCTCGCCCTCGCGGCGAGCCTTTTACGTTCCGGCTCGCCGCAGGCAAGAAGGAATGTTATGGCTAATACCCCAACAGTTTTCACCCGCCCGGTTAAATACCATGCCGACGGCGGCGCGCTACTAGCCCACCTAGCCCAGCTAGGTTTGGTTGACACTGTCCAGGATGGCTCTCGCCCCACTAACACGGTGCTACTGGAAAGCGCTGATATTGCCTCTAAACAGCACCTGACCACTATCGCGGTGTTGGCTGCTAGCGCCCAGATCACCTGCACGGGCGACACCGTCACCCTTAAAGCCCTGGATACTACCGACGGCCCCCAGGCACTTAAGGCTGTGGCCCAGTACCTCAGCTCTGCCGTCACCCGTCAAAGCGACAGCGAGCTGGTTTTGCACCTGCCTAGCGTGGCTGAAGATAGCGCTGAGGAGCACGCCCGCCTGCGTGAGCGCTCCACCATGGAGCCGCTGCGGATCCTGACTGATCAGGTGGTGTCGCACCCGCACCTGCCGCTGGTGGCCGGGGCGGTGGCTTTTGATTATCTGGGCACTTACGAGTCCCTGCCGTCGGTTGCCGACGGCGCCAACACCTGCCCCGATTATCTGTTCTTTAACGCCCGCATCATTTTGGTGGTGGATCACCCCAGCGGCTCCTGCCAGCTAGTTGGTGCTTCTCTCGACGCCGCCCAGTTAAGTGCCCAGATGGATGCGCTGGAGGCGGCCATTAATGAGCTGCCCGCCCAGGCGCCGTCGGCCCCAGCAGAGCAAGCCGCACCGGCCCAGCAAACCACTCCGGCGGCGTCGGCCCAGCAGGCGGCGACCCCCGAAGCCCAGGCCACCCCAGCGCAAGCAGCTGAGGACACCATTACCGCCTACCCCACCATGAGCGACGCGGACTTTTGCGAGCTGGTGGCCAAAATGCAGCAGCATATCGCCATTGGTGACGCCTACCAGGTGGTGCCCAGCCGTGGCTTTGTGATCGACTGCCCCCAGCCCCTGCAAACCTACCGCTACCTGCACGATGCTGACCCCAGCCCTTACATGTTCTATATCGCCACCGACGATTTTGAACTCTTTGGGGCCTCCCCCGAGTCCTCACTGCTACACAGCGCCAAAACCGGCCAGGTGGCCATCCGCCCCATCGCCGGCACCCGCCCGCGCGGCTTCGCCCCCGATGGCAGCATTGACCACGAGCTAGACATCCGCCTGGAGCTGGAGCTACGCAGCGACGCCAAGGAAGTAGCCGAGCACGTGATGCTGGTAGACCTGGCCCGCAACGACGTGGCCCGCATCAGCGCCCCGGGCACACGCAAAGTCACCCAGCTGCTGCGTGTAGACCGCTACTCGCGAGTAATGCACCTGGTCAGCGAGGTTACCGGGCAGTTGGCCAGTGACCTGCACCCGCTGGATGCTTTCCGTGCCTCCATGACCATGGGCACGCTCACCGGCGCCCCTAAGCTGCGCGCAGCCGAGTTGATCCGCCAATATGAGGGCACCCGGCGCGGCTCCTACGGTGGCGCGGTGGGTTATCTGCGTGGTGACGGCGAGCTTGACACCTGCATTGTGATCCGCTCCGCCTTCGCGCGCGGCGGTAAGGCAATTGTGCAGGCCGGCGCGGGCGTGGTCAGCGATTCAGTGCCTCAGCGTGAAGCTGACGAGACCGCCCACAAGGCCTCTAACGTGCTGCGTGCAATTGCCGCCGCCCAAGGCAAAACTCTGCGTATTGAACGCAACCTAGTGAGCAAGGAGGCCTGAGCCATGCGCGTAGTTTTCCTAGATAACCGCGATTCATTCGTCTACAACCTGGTGGATCTGTGTACTTCACGCGGCGCCCAGGTGGATGTTTACCGCAACACCACCCCCCTGTCTGTGCTCACCGCCGCCCTGGAGCCCACCGAGGCTGAAAAGGCTGCGGGTCAGCGTCCGCTGCTGATCACCTCCCCCGGCCCGGGCCACCCGCGTGAAGCCGGGTGCCTAATGGAGCTAACCTCCTACGCTCTTGAGCAGCGCATCCCCACCCTGGGGATTTGCTTGGGTTACCAGGCTTTAGTGGAGGCTTGCGGCGGGCAGGTGGCGCCGGTGGGCCCCACCCATGGGCGCACCGACCGGGTGCTGGTAACTAAAGCTGGCGCCGAGTTTGCCCCGCTGGCACCCTGCGTGATTGCGCCCCGCAGCGGCGAGCAGGCCCCTTACGGCTGGATTGATGTGGCCCGCTACCACTCTTTGGGCTCGCGTGAGCTCCCCACGCAGCTGGTTTCTTTGGCTTATTCGCGCGACGACGTGGTTATGGCCCTGCGTCACGCCAGCGCCCCGGCAGTGGGTTTGCAGTTCCACCCTGAATCTATCCTCACCCCCGCCGGGCCCACCCTAATCAGTGCCCTGTTCACGTTCTTAACCCAAGAGGCGTAAGCGGCCGCCCGCTAAACGCCGGCCGCTTAAACCGGTTGCTCAAGCGCCCTGGCTTGAGCACCCGCCCCAAAAGCTGAATACCAATTTTTTAAAAGGAGTAACCATGAGCCAAGCCGCCGCCACCCTACGTGAGGCGCTAAACGGCGTCGTCCTAAGTCAAGAGCAAGCCGTGGAAGTATTTGCGGCCATCACCAACGGCGAGTTTAACGAGATCGAAATTGCGGCCTTCCTAGGCGCCCTGCACGCACGCGGTGAGAACCCGGCGGAAATTGCCGCCGCCGCCCAGGCTTTCCGCGCCGCCGCCGTGAACTTCCCCTACCCCAAGGGCCAGGGCGGCCTAGTGGATGTGGTGGGCACCGGCGGTGACCGTGCGGGCACAATCAACATCTCCACCGCCAGTGCGCTGGTGGCCGCCAGCCTGGGGGTGAAGGTAGCTAAGCACGGCAACCGCGCCGTCTCCTCCCGCTCGGGCGCCGCCGACCTGGTAGAAACCCTAGGTATTCCGCTAGATCTGTCCCCCCAGGCCAGCGTGCAGCTGCTGGAGAGCACCGGGTTCTGTTTCCTGTTCGCCCAGAAATACCACCCGGCGATGCGCTATGTGGCACCAGTGCGCGCGGCCTTGAAAAACCCCACCGTTTTCAACCTGATCGGCCCGCTAGTTAACCCCGCCCCGCTCAGCGCCCAGGTGCTTGGGGTGGGTAACCCGGCCCTGCTAGATGACATGGCTAGCGCCCTGGCCAGCGCCAATCTAGACCACGCCCTGGTGGTGCACGGCTCTGGCCTAGATGAGATCGCCCTGCACGGCCCCACCCAGGTGCGTGAGCTACGCGGGGCGGAAATCACCGCCTATGAGCTCACCCCCGCCCAGCTGGGACTGGGCACCTACACGGTGGCTGACCTGGTTGGTGGCGACGCTAGCGTTAACGCCCAGCTAATTCGCACCGTGTTCGACGGCGCCGGTCAAGCCGCCCACCGCGACGCCATCGCCGCCAGCGCCGGGGCCGTACTGTACGTAACCGGCAAGGCAGACACCCTCGCCCAGGGTGTACAAACCGCGCTAGAGGCTATCGCCAACGGCACGGTAGCCAGCCACCTAGATAAGATCGTCACGCAGGCACGTGAGCTAAGCGCCTAAGTGCCCGGGCCGTATTTGAGAGAGGGAAATCGATGAGTCAGCGTCAAGTACGCACACCTATTGCCGATCGTCTACGGCAAACCGGCACCGTTCTAGACTCGCTGGTAGAGGCCCGCAAAGCCCGCCTACCTGAGCTTTACGAGCGCTATGGGCACCTAAATGCCGCCACCATGGCGCGTTCGCAGCGTTCTTTTGAGGCCGCCCTGCGTACCCGCACTTTGGGTGAGGACGGCCAGTTGCATCCGCGCGTCAGCGGCCCGGCCCTGATCATGGAATGCAAGGCCGCCAGCCCCACCCTGGGCACAATCATCTCTGATGGTTACAGCCCCGCCGCCTTGGCCCAGGCTTATGCGCCCGTGGCCGCCGCCATCAGCGTACTGACCGAGCCCGACCGTTTTAACGGCGACCTGGCTGATGTGACCGCCGTGTCTAAGGCTGTGCGCCAGCCGGTGCTGGATAAAGACTTCATCATTGACCCCATCCAGGTGCTTGCCGCCCGCCACCACGGCGCCGACGCTATCTTGCTGATGCTCTCAGTGCTAGATGACCAGGCCTACACGCAGCTAGCGGCCCTGGCCGCCCAGCTGGGTTTGGATGTGCTCACTGAGGTTGATGAGGCTGAGCAGATGGAGCGCGCCGCCGCCCTGGGCGCCCGCATTATCGGCATTAACAACCGTGACCTGCGCACCTTGGAAACTGACCTGCACCGCACTGCCGCCTTGGCGCCCCTGGCCCCGCGTGGCGTGGTGCTGGTGGGTGAGTCTGGGGTGCATGAGCGCGCCGACGTCGAACTATTGGCCCCCTACGTGGATGCGGTGCTGGTGGGTTCAGCCCTTTCTGGCGCTGCTGACCCGGCCGCCGCCGCTCAGGAGCTTTCCGCCGGCCAGCCCACCACCGGCGCGGCTGGTTTAGATGCTCACGCCCAGTCCATTGACTGGCAGCCCTACTCCTCTAAGCGTCTTGGCGCCGGCACCCTGGACGCGGATGCGCACACCCGCATCAGCCCCTACTTTGGCGAGTTCGGTGGCCAATATGTGCCTGAGCTGCTGATTCCTGCCCTAGACCAGCTTGAGCAGGCTTTCCTTGAGGCGGTAGATGACCCGAGCTTCATCGCTGAGATCAACGATCTTTTGCACAACTACCTGGGCCGCCCCACCCCGGTTACGCAGCTGCGTAACCTGCCGCTAGGTGGCGGCGCACGCATCCTGCTTAAGCGTGAAGACCTGGTGCACGGCGGCGCTCACAAGGGCAACCAGGTGCTGGGCCAGGCCCTGCTGGCTAAGCGCATGGGTAAAACCCGCGTGATTGCTGAGACTGGCGCTGGCCAGCATGGCACCGCCACCGCCATGGTGTGTGCGCTGCTGGGGCTTGAATGCACCATTTACATGGGTGCCACTGACGTGGTGCGCCAGGCCCCCAACGTGGAGCGCATGGAGCTGATGGGGGCTAAAGTTGTGCCCGTCACCGCTGGTAGCGGCACCCTTAAGGACGCCGTCAACGAGGCGCTACGTGACTGGACCGCCACTTTCGCCACCAGCCACTACCTGCTGGGTACGGCTGCCGGCCCGCACCCCTTCCCCACCATGGTGCGAGAATTCCACCGCATTATTTCCACCGAGGCACGCGCCCAGACTTTGGCGCGCCTGGGCCGCCTACCTGACGCGGTGGTGGCTTGCGTGGGCGGTGGCTCTAACGCAATTGGCATGTTCGCTGACTTTATCGACGACGAAACCGTGGCCCTGTACGGCGTCGAGCCTGCCGGTGAGGGCCTAAACACCAACCACCACGGCGCCCCCATCAATGAGGGCAAGGTTGGGGTGCTGCATGGGGCGCGTTCGTTCCTGATGCGCACCGATGACGGCCAGGTGGAGGAGTCATACTCGGTTTCTGCCGGCTTGGACTACCCCGGCGTTGGCCCCCAGCACGCCTACCTGGCCCAAAGCGGCCGCGCTAAGTATGTGGGTATCACCGATGAGGAAGCTATTGAGGCTTTCTTGCTGCTTAGCCGCCACGAGGGCATTATTCCCGCCATGGAATCCTCCCACGCCCTGGCTTACGCCCTGAAACTGGCTGAGCAAAACCGCCGTGAAGGTGGGGACCCGCAAAAAACCATTTTGGTGTGCCTGTCGGGGCGCGGAGATAAGGATCTGGACCAGATTCGTGAGCGTCTAGGCGGCTCTTTCTCCACCGACGGCGCCGTCTCACGGGCCGCTGACCTGGTTGCTAACGGCCAGGCGGGCACCGGCACCCACCGCACCCACCAGCAAGATGCCGCGTTCGCCGCTAAGGGCAAGGAGTAAATCAATGAGCCGTTACGAAAGCATGTTTGCCACCTGCGAGCAGCAAAACCGGGGCGCCATGGTGCCCTTCGTGATGCTGGGCGACCCCACTTTGGAGGCCAGCGAACGCATTATTGACGAGCTGATCGCTGCCGGCGCTGACGCTTTAGAGCTAGGTTTGCCTTTCTCTGACCCGGTTGCTGACGGCGTAGCCATCCAGGAAGCCCACCTGCGCGTGTTTGCGCGTGGGATCAACATTGCCGACTGTTTTGACCTAATTAGCCGCCTGCGCGCCAAGCACCCGCAGGTACCCATGGGCCTGCTGATTTACAGCAACATCCCGATCGCTATGGGCTTGGAGGCCTTCTATGAGCGCTGCGCCAGCGCCGGGGTTGATTCGGTACTGATCCCGGATGTGCCCATCCGCGAGGGTCGTCCTTTCTCTGCCGCCTCTAGGGCCGTAGGTGTTGACAGTGTCTACATTGCCCCGCCTTCAGCCAGTGAGGAGACACTAGCGCAGGTAGCTGAGGCTGCACGCGGCTATGTTTACGCCGTTTCGCGTGTGGGGGTTACCGGCGTGGAGAATGAGGCCCAAACTCAGGGGCTCAATAATGCTGTGCCCACCTTACGCGAGCACAACTCCACCCCGGTGCTGCTAGGTTTTGGTATTTCCAAACCCAAGCATGTGCGCGCCGCGATTGTGGCCGGCGCCGATGGGGCCATTACTGGCTCGGCGATTGTGCGCATGATTGCTGCCCGCACTGAAGAGATTGTGGCCGCCCAGGAGCGCTCAGGTGCCCCGGCTTTGCAGGCCACCGCCCCGGGAGTTAACCAGCCCCTAGATGAGCTGTGCGCTCAGCTGCGTGAGTTTTTCACCTCCATGTGCGCAGCCACCACCAAGGCCTAACCGTGGCTGTAGGTCCGCTTAGGCTGCTGCCTGCTGTCGACGTCGCCAATGGCCTAGCCGTCACCCACCGCACTAACGCTGGGGGCGACGCCGGCGTGGGCCTGTCTCCCCTGGAGGCTTGCCTGCACTGGGTGGAGGCGGGCGCTAACTGGATTCACCTGGTTGACCTGGATGCGGCCTTTGGGCGTGGCTCTAACGCGGCGCTTTTGGCGCAGGTTATCGCCGATTTGGCGCGGCTGCACCCGGGCGTAAGCGTGCAGTGGTCCGGGGGCGTCAGTAGCGCCGACGACGTGGAGCGGGCTTTAGCCGCCGGCGCTAAGCGGGTAAATCTGGGGGCCGGGGCGCTTAAAGATTTAGCTGCCACCACGGCCTTAGTGGGCCGCTTTGGTAGGCACCTCAACGTGTGCCTGGACGTGTCAGCCGCGAGCGCCGCGCCCAGCCCAGCGGCTTCCGCCAACCCAGCAACGTCAGGTGCGGCCCAGCCAGGCGCAGCCCAGTTGGCAGGCGCCCAGCCGGGCGCGGCCCAGTTGGCAGGCGCCCAGCCGGGCGCGGCTCAGCGTGGCGCCCACCCCCAGCCCAGTGCGGATTTGGCCGCCTATGTGGTGCATCCGCGCGGCCAGGGCGGGCCGGTGGGGCCGCTAGAGCCAATTTTGGCGGTGCTTAATGAGGCCGGGGCTGGTGCCTATGTGGTTACTGACCGGGTGCGTGATGGGGCCCTATCGGGGCCGAACCTGGCGCTACTGGGGGCGCTTAGCGGCGCCACTAGTGCGCAGGTGATTGCCTCTGGTGGGGTCAGCTGCGCGGGTGATATTGCTGCCCTACAGGATTTGGCTGCCCACCACCCCAATTTATGCGGGGTGATCCTGGGTAAAGCCCTCTACACCGGGCAGATCGACCTTAAAGCCCTGCTGCGCCCTTAAAACGCGGTGGCGGGGCTGAGGGGTTTACCGCCCGCCCCGGGCACGTTAAAGCCCTGCTGCAAGCATGAAAAAGCTGGCCCGTAGGCCAGCTTTTTTGTTGCCTAAATGCCCGCGCCTGACGCAGTTTCCGGCGTCGCTAGCGGTGCGCTTACCAGGAAGCGGGGCGCTTACCAGGAGGGGCCGCGATTGGTTAGGCTCCAGGCATCCTCAGAATCTTCAGAGTCTGAGTCATCATCCCAAGATTCACTCTCAGGCAGATCGGAGCTACCTACCGGGTCTGTGGCGTAACGGTTGGGTGCAAACGCCCCGGTAGCCCCATAGGAGCTGACGCTGGCGGCGCTAACCGCGCCGGGGGCCGCAAAGCCGTCGCCGCGATCCCCAGGCGTACCGGGGCCGCCAGGGGCGTCGTCGTCGGTGGGGGCGTCACCTTCGCCCTTAATCCAAGCCAGGGTTTCCTCCAGGCGCTCGGGCGGTACCAGCACTTCGCGGGCTTTAGAGCCGGTGGAGGGGCCCACCACTTCACGCGATTCGAGCAGGTCCATTAGGCGCCCGGCCTTAGCGAAACCTACTCGCAGTTTGCGTTGCAACATCGAGGTGGAGCCAAACTGGCTGGTGATAATCAGCTCGGCGGCCTGCAGCAGCAGGTCCATGTCGTCGCCGATTTCTTCCTCAATGCGTTTTTTAGTTTCGGGGACAATCACATCCTCGCGGTAGCTGGGCTGGAGCTGGTCTTTAACATGCTCAACTACGGTGCGAATTTCCTTCTCAGTAACCCAGCTGCCCTGCACACGGATCGGTGCGGAGGCGCCCGGGCCCAGGTAGAGGGCGTCACCTTGGCCGGTGAGCGACTCAGCCCCGTTTTGGTCCAAAATTACGCGCGAGTCCAGCTGTGAGGCGGTGGCGAAAGCCAAACGTGAGGGCACGTTGGACTTGATCAGACCGGTAACTACCTGCGCTACTGGGCGCTGGGTGGCCAGCACCAGGTGAATACCGGCCGCACGCGCCAGCTGGGTGATGCGCTGGATTGAGGCTTCCACGTCTTTAGGCGCGGTCATCATCAGGTCAGCCAACTCATCTACCACCACCAGCAGGTAGGGGTAGGGCGCGATCTGGCGCTGAGAACCGGGCGGGGCCTGTACCTCGCCGGCACGCACTGCCCGGTTGAAGTCATCAATGTGCTTATACCCAAAGGAGGCCAGGTCGTCGTAGCGGGCGTCCATTTCCTTAACCACCCATTCCAGGGCCTCAGCAGCTTTCTTGGGGCTGGTGATAATGGGGGTGATCAGGTGGGGAATGCCTTCATAAATGGTTAGCTCCACGCGTTTGGGGTCAACCAGCACCATGCGCACTTCCTCAGGGGTGGCGCGCATCATGATGGAGGTGATCATGGAGTTAACAAACGATGATTTACCTGAACCGGTTTGCCCAGCTACCAGCATGTGTGGGGTTTTCGCCAGGTTGGTGACCACATAGTTACCCTCAACGTCCTTACCCAGGCCCACAGTTAGCGGGTGGGTGGAGTTTTGTGCCACCGAGCTGCGTAGCACGTCGCCCAGGGTCACCATTTCGCGGTCTGCGTTGGGGATTTCAATACCGATGGCGCTCTTACCGGGGATGGGGGTGAGCACCCGGATTTCGTCGCTGGCCACCGCGTAGGCAATGTTTTTTTCCAGGCCCGTGATACGTGAAACATTAACGCCGTGACCACGGTGAATCTCGTAGCGGGTTACCTGCGGGCCGCGCGTGTAGCCGGTTACCTTGGCGTCCACGTTAAATTCGGTGAATACGTCTTGCAGGGCCTGGACCACCGCGTCGTTGGCGGGGGTGCGTGTGGCATGTTCGCGCCCGGCCACCAAATCACTCATGTCGGGTAGGTGGTAGGTACCCCCGTCGGGTAGCTGCATGGAGAATTCAGGTTCAGCGCCCACGCTGGCGGCAGTGGAAACTACCGGAGCGGTGGCTGCGGTGGGGGCGGTGGCCGCCGAGGTTTGCCGCGCCGCCTGTGAGTACAGTCCCAGATCACCCAGCTCAGCGGTTTGGGCGGTGTTCATGGGCACAGTGGCCTGGGTGGGGGCGTCCTCAGAGGGGGCGTCAATGTCGCGTGGGCTGGTTACATCCGGTTCTTGATTACGACGGCGCCCGGGGCGGCTTTGGCGGGCCTTGGCCGCCATGCTGGGGCGGCGTGGGGCTTTAGGCTCGTCTAGAGTGTCGATAACCGCCGTGTTTTGTAGGTCTTCCTTGTCGATGGCGCTGCGGAAGGCCTCATCGGCGTCGTAACTATCCATGACGGCGGTTTGCTGGGAATCTTGGGTATTGTCGCGACCAAAAACGGAACGCATCCGCTCCAGGGCGCGGCTGGCGACGTCGTCGTGAGTAGAAGCAGAGCCGCCGTCAAGGCCCTGGCCACGCACCATCTCCCACACGTCAAAAGCGGTGCGCCCTGAAGCCACCAGCAGGCAGAACGCCACCAGCAGCAGCAACACCACTACCGCCCCTACGGCAGAAAATAATTTAGCTAGCGGATAGCCCAGCAACCAGCCAAACACTCCCCCGGTTTGTTCCAGGGTGTCAATGTCAAAAGGCTGGTTACCGTTAAAAATCTGGATTAGGGCGCCAATAGCAAAAGCGATAGCTAACCCAGCTAAAGCAATACGACTGGCGGTTGGGCTCAGCGGTTTTCCGCGCATAAGCACGATCCCGCCCCAAATCACCATGGGGGCCGCCAGTAGAGACAGCACCCCAAAGGGGAAAGCCACCAGGTGGTGTAGTAGGGAGCCAGCGCTACCAGAAATCCCCAGCCATTCACGCAAAGTAAGCAGGGAACCTAACGCAATCAGCGCAAATCCCCCGCCTAGGCGGCGGTAAGGCGAAGCGTCACTGGGCGCATTTTGACGCGAAGCACCTCCCCGTGAACGCGAGGCGGCAGGGGTAGCAGCAGAGGGAGAGTTTCGCTTAGCCATGATAGTTAGACGTTAATAGACGCAAGCTCAGGCATGCTTACAGGCACGCCGAAAGCTAAATGCAAGGGGTAAAACACACACCCCAGTATTAAAAACTAGATTTTTTTAAATAGCCGCTAAAGATTCAGCGTCCCCTGCTTCACGCAGTAATTGGTTAATATCTTCTGCGCTAGGGGCGTGGTTATCTTCGCGTTTGCTGATCATTAGGGCGGCGGCCGCATTGGCGCGGCGAGCACTTTGCAGTACCGAGTAGCCCTGTAGCAGGCTGGCGATGAGCACCCCGGTGTGGGTGTCGCCAGCGCCAGTGGTATCTGTAACAGACATTGGGTAACCGCTCACCAGCGTGTCCTGGCCGTGATCGGGTAGCAGCAGTTCACAGCCGCCGCTGCCGATGCGGCGCACGAACATGGCGTTAGGGGCAGCCCGATACATTAGGTCCACTCCCCCCAGGCGGGAGCGTAGCTGGTCAATTTCTCGACGGTTGCCGGTAATAATGTCGGCGCGGGCCATGATTTTAAGCAAAATTTGGTCCACAATATCTACCACTGCCGGCCCAAAATCCACCACCAACTGCACCCCAGTGGGCAGAGCCGAAAGCCACTGACTTATGCCTTCACGTGTACGACGGTGCACCAGGTCATAGCCGGCGGCGTGCACGTAATCTCCTGGCACTAGTTCCAGCTTTTCAAGATCCTCAAGCTGGGGTTCACTCTCAACCCCTTCAGTGGTGATGAAGGTGCGTTGGCCGCCAGGTTCAATCAGGGTGGTGCAGGTGCCGATGTCACCTACCAGCTCCTGAACTACGTTATCGACGCCGTCGCGCAGCATAGAGGCACGCACTAGCGCAGAGTTGGGGCCTGTACCCAGGGTTGAAGCCAGGGCCACGGGAACCTGCTGGCTGGCTGTAGCGCGGGCGATGGTGTAGCCACCACCCACCTTGGCGCCGTTTGAGAGTGCAGTTACCGCACTACCGGCCTTGGGAAAGCGAGCAACTTTCAAAGGTAGGTCAATCAGAATTGATCCGGTAGATACCAGGCAGTTAGGGCGCTGGGGAAGTGCGGTTTGGCTCATAGTCTCTCTTCAACACTTGGGACAGGGTCAAGTTGATTGTAAAGCCTTAAATCTTACGATTTTATGGGCTTGACAACTTTTAGCGTGGGCGGGCGTAGGGGAAGGCAATAACGTCACGGATAGACGTCGCCCCGGTGATCAACATCACTGCGCGATCGACTCCCAGGCCCAAGCCACCGGTGGGAACAAGACCCAATTCCAAGGTGCGCAAGAAGTCTTCATCCAAACTCATCGCTTCCGGATCGCCGGCGGCAGCGCGTAAAGATTGAGCGGTGAAACGCTTACGCTGCTCACCGGGGTCAGTTAGCTCAGTGTAGGCCGTGCCCAGCTCCATCCCCCAAGCCACCAGGTCCCAGCGCTCAGCTAGGCGCGGGTCGCGGCGGTTTTGACGGGTTAGCGGGCTGGTTTCCACCGGGAAATCAATGTAGAAGGTGGGTTTGGTGGTGGTGGCTTCAACTAGTTCATCGTAGAGCGCGCCAATCACGTCACCGCTGCCAGCTGCCACAGGCACCTCAATGTCGTTAGCTTCAGCTAGTTCCAGTAGCTTTTCTAGCGGGGTGTCTACAGTTACTTCCTGGCCCAGGGCCTTGGAAATAGCTTCATGCACGCTCACCACCGGCCAGTCACCGGAAATATCTACGGCCACATAATCAACCCCTGAACGGGTTGAATGCACCGGCAGCCCTTCAGTTCCGGGCGTGCCCACCGCGCGCAGCACCACCGGGGCGCCGTGCACCTTAATGGCGGCCTCTTGGAAGATACGCTGAGTTAACAGGCGCATGGTGTGGTAGTCGCCGTGAGCCACATAAGCCTCAAGTGAGGTGAACTCAGGGTTGTGGGTGGCGTCCACGCCCTCGTTACGGAAGGAGCGGCCAATTTCGAAAATAGCCCCCATGCCGGCCACAGCCAGGCGCTTGAGGAACAGCTCCGGGGCAATGCGCAGATAAACATCGGTGGAGTAGGCGTTCATGCGGGTGATGAACGGGCGGGCGTTAGCCCCACCATGCACCGGCTGCAAGATTGGGGTTTCTACCTCCACATAGCCCTGCTCACCCAGGGTGTGGCGGATGGAAGTAACAATAGCTGAGCGCTGGGCTATCAGCTCAATGGCATTAGCGTCAGCCAGCAGCTGCTGGGTACGGGTGGCGTTAGCCCCCAGCGGGATGGTGATCTTGCCGTGTCCGCCGCGCCGGGCGCGCGGCAGGGCGGTGAGGGCTTTAGCTAGCAGCTGCCAGCCCTGCACCAGGATTGAGGGCTCACCGGTGCGCGTACGCATAGCTAGGCCGGAAACCACCACAATGTCGCCACGGTTAATCAGTGAACGCCACTTTTCCAGCTGGGCGCCGGTTTCTGAGGCATCAAAGAGCAGCTGAATGTGCTTATAGCCCTCTACCAGGTCAACGAAGATAAGCCCACCGTGGTCACGTTCTAGGCCCACGCGGCCTTCAACCCGCAGTTGCACAATAGATTCTTCACCTGCCGCCAACTGGCGGAACACCGGCTGCACTAGGGCGTGGGCCGGGGGCATACCGCGCTTAACCCCAGTGGGATAGGGGTCAATTTTGGCCTCCAGAGTGCGCTCCAGGGCCACCGCGCGTTCACGATCCTCAGCCGACAGACGCCGGGTGGGGATTTGCGCTTGAATGTGGCGTTCAACCTGCTGGGCCACCAGAGCTGCATATTCGCTACCCATAATGGCGCTGTTATCCACGTGGGCGCGGCCAAAGCGCTCAAAGTTAGGGATGAAACCTTCTAGGCGACCAGCTGCCAGTAGCACGCGGGCGGCTTGGGTACCGTCGGCGTAACACATGTAACGCGGGTACCAGCTGGGGTTGTATTTGGCGTTAGATTCATACAGCTGCTCCAGCTGCCAAAAGTGCGAGGCAAAACGCATGATCCGAGCCATGGTTTTAGCCGCCAGGGAGGCGTTCACCGCCATGCCGTCCACAAATACGGAACGGAACATAGCAAAGTTGAGCGAAACCCGGTCAACCCCGTAGCGTTCGCCGTCGGTTAGTAGGGCCGCCACCATGGCCTCGTTTACCCCGTTGGGGGCCTTGGGGCTACGGCGCATCACGTCCAGGGACACCCCGCGCTTACCCCAGGGACAAAACGCCAGTAGCGCCACGGTCTTGTCATCTTGATCCTGGACCGTAACCACCAGCTCACGCTCGTCGACGTCGTCGAGAGTGCGATCTAGAGCCATAGAGAAGCCGCGCTCTTCCCCGTTACGCCACGCATTAGCCAAATCGCGCAGCTGACGGCGCTCCTCGTGGGCAATGTCGCCTAGGCGCCTAATTTCCACATGGGCGCCACTGGCACGTACTCGCCGCACCGCTTTAGCCACCTGCGGCAGGCCCCGCAGCGAGAAGCTGGCGGCCTCAATAATGGACTCATCCCCCATGCGGCGCACGGTGAAACCAAAGTTTTTGTAGGCGCGTGCACCCTTCTCGCCAGCGGAGATAACTGCCGGCACCCAGCCGTAGTCGCCACATTCATCCAGCCAGGCACTAATAGCGTCATCCCAACTGGCTGGGTCACCTAGGGGGTCACCGGCAGCCATGGCCACACCGGTAGACAGACCGAAGGAAACTGCCGCCTTGCCGTCGGGAGAAAACACGGTCAGGCGGTCACGGCGGGTAGCGAAGTAGCCCAGGGAGTCTTCCTCCCAATCCAGCAGCAGTCCGCGTACACGCAGGTCATCACCGGCGCGCGGGGTGCGCTTAGCTGAACGCAAAAACACGGTCAGGCTAATTAGCACCACCAGGGCGGCCAGCAGGTAAAGCAAAGTACCCAGCCACACCGGCCCCTGATAGGCAGGAACGCCTCCAATGCCACCAATTTCTGGGCCTAGGGTGCGCCAAGCCACCCAGCGCATACGGTGGCGGATAGCCCAATCGTTACCGTCGGGGCTGTGCGCGGGCACCACCAGGAGCGTGCCCAGGGCAATCACGGAGGCCATACCAACCACTAGGGTCAGCAGCGCCCGCCACCATGAGCCGCGCACAATACGGCCGGGGAAAGCTGGGCGGGCAGCCAACAAAATCGCGATAACCGGGATGCACACCAGCACCCAGGCCAGCATGAGCCAGTCTGGGCCGTGCTGGGTGACAGTTACATGGGTGCGCTCTTCCAGGTCATCGGGGAACTGCTGGTATACCAGCGTCAGTGAGCCCACCGTTAAGAACAGGAACTGCAAGGTCAGGGCCAGGTTAAGCGCCAGTCGTTTGCGCCTACTGGCCGCCCCGGCCCAAATCAGTAGCAGCACCGCCCCCAGGAAGGAGGCACCCACCGGGATACCAATAAAGTAGAAAGGCTCAACAACCAGCTTATATAGATCCCAGCGCCTTAGCCCCAGTCCCCCAAGTAGCGATAGCACTGCAGCTATCTGCAACAGCCGCGCCATGATGGTCGGCATAGAGTCGATCCATCTGCGGGTATCTGCGCCTACTCTGCGCCGCAGCGGAGATATCAGCTTAGCCGGGGCGGTGGTGCTCTTGGGTTCAGTCACTAGTGGGTTTCCTATTTAAGCTTTAATTACTACAGGCACGATCATAGGTCGGCGGCGTAGCTTACGAGCTACCCAACGTCCCAAAGCGCGCCGCATAACTTGCTGTAGGCCGTGAGTGTCGCTAACGCCACTGTCTAGGGCCTCGCCTAGCGCATTGGTGACGTCAGGAAGAACTTCCTCAAATACAGAGTCGTCTTCTGCTACGCCTCGGGCCTGAATGTGCGGTCCAGCCAAAATAGTACCGGTTGTGGTTTCTACGACCGCAAAAACTGAGACAAAGCCTTCTTCTGCCAGTACGCGGCGCCCAGCTAGCTCGTCTTCGTCAATTTCACCTACGCTGGAGCCATCTACGTATACGTAGTCGCATGGGTAGGAGCCCACCACCTGGGCTTTTCCTTCATATAGGTCGACGACGTCGCCGTCCTCGCACAGCATTACGTTCTCGGCTGGTACCCCGGTCTTTACCGCGAGCGCACCGTTGGCCACGATGTGGCGGATTTCGCCGTGGATAGGCATTACGTTGCGGGGCTGGACGATGTTGTATACGTGTAGTAGTTCCTCGCTGGAGGCGTGGCCGGAGACGTGTACGCGGGCGTTGGCTTGGTGTACTACGCGCGCACCTAGACGCATGATCTGGTTGATTACGCGGAAAACAGAGTTTTCGTTGCCTGGAATTAGTGAGGAGGCGAAGATAACTGTGTCTTCGGGGTCTAGGGTGATCCAGCGGTGTTCGCGGTGGGCCATGCGGCTAAGGGCGGCCATGGGTTCGCCCTGGGAGCCGGTGGCCATTAGTACGCGCTGGCTGGGTAGGTAGTTGTTGATTTCGCGTTGGTCTACGATTACGCCTTCGGGCACGTTTAGGTAGCCGCGTTCGGCGGCGATTTTCATGTTGCGCACCATGGAGCGGCCAATGAAGGCAACTTTACGGTCATGTAAGGCGGCGGCGTCGAGCACCTGCTGGACGCGGTGGACGTGGGAGGAGAAGGAGGCCACTACGATTTGGCCTTGGGATTCGTCAAAGACGCGGTTTAGTACCGGGCCGATTTCACGTTCGTGCGCCACCATGCCGGGTACTTCAGCATTGGTGGAGTCTACACAGAATAGGTCTACGCCTTCTTCACCAAAGCGGGCAAAGGAGCGCAGGTCTGTGATGCGCCCGTCAATGGGCAGGGAGTCCATTTTGAAGTCGCCGGTGATTAGGGCGGTGCCGGCCTTGGTGCGGATAAAGGCTGCCATAGCGTCGGGGATGGAGTGGTTTACGGCCACAAATTCCATGTCGAAGGCGCCGTAGCGCACGCGTTCGTGTTCGGATACTACGCGCAGCTTGGGGTTGATACGGAATTCTTTTAGTTTGGCTTCTACGAAGGCCAGGGTTAGTTCGCTGCCCACTAGTTCAATGTCGGGGCGTAGCTTTAGTAGGTAGGGTACGGCCCCAATGTGGTCTTCGTGGCCATGGGTGAGCACTAGGGCCTGGACGTCGTCGAGACGGTCGGCGATAGGGCCAAAGTCGGGCAGAATCAGGTCCACACCGGGCTGGTCTTCTTCAGGGAAGAGCACGCCGCAGTCAACGATTAAAAGCTGCCCCTGGGTTTCAAAGACAGTCATGTTACGGCCAACCTCACCTAGACCACCTAGGGGGTAAACGCGTAGGGCTGCGGGATTAGCGGGGGCGGGGGGCTTTAGCGCTTCAAAAGTGGTCACGTAAACCATCCTAAACTTTAGGAACCGGCGTTAGTAGACGCCGCTTAACTACAAAAAAACCCGGGCAAAACCCGGGCTCGTGGTACCCCCAACCGGATTTGAACCGGTGTTACCGCCGTGAGAGGGCGATGTCCTAGGCCGCTAGACGATGGGGGCCTTTTATTCCTTGCGGAATGGTGTCTACGCTTTTGTGGAGCGTATCCGTACCCCCAACCGGATTTGAACCGGTGTTACCGCCGTGAGAGGGCGATGTCCTAGGCCGCTAGACGATGGGGGCCTTTTATTCCTTGCGGAATGGTGTCTACGCTTTTGTGGAGCGTATCCGTACCCCCAACCGGATTTGAACCGGTGTTACCGCCGTGAGAGGGCGATGTCCTAG